>Ga0208439_1000127_pt1 | contig 36267 bp, 30 predicted proteins | sample ColrivemetaGS703_FD_187621 | JGI IMG/M metagenome (GOLD analysis project Ga0208439, IMG submission 187621) | Estuarine microbial communities from the Columbia River estuary - Freshwater metaG S.703 (SPAdes) (version 2) | ecosystem: Environmental > Aquatic > Marine > Intertidal zone > Estuary ...
CTTTCGGTTCATCGCTCAGAAGTTCATCCTATAGGGTTAGTGTTGCCGATGGTTTTACCGCAACATGAAACTAAAAAACCTAAGTATGCGCGTTGGGTGTTCTTGTCCGGCCGCATATCGAAAACCAACCACGAACTAAGCATGTAGAAAGCTTGAAAACTCGTCGTTTGGACGAGGGTTCGAACCCCTCCGACTCCACTCTATGGGAAAGCACACCAAAATCGGTGTGCTTTCTTTTTTAAGTCCTCTGGAACCCTTTGATATTGCTAAATATTAGTTCAATAACCGGATTCATCTGTACGGTTCGAAATGAAATTATGGCATGCTGCCGTTATCGGCGTTGTCGGTTATTTTGCCTATAAAGGGATAGTTTACTCCATTCAGGAAAACTCAATTCGAATTCGAAGGAAAGAAGACTGATTTTTTTAAGAAAATCGTTCAACCAATTCTGATAAGGCTTTCGGTTCTTCCTGCGGACTAATATGTCCACCATCAACGAGTATGGTTTGAATTTTTGGTGGTGTTGGAACATAATCTTCTTTTCCTTTAAGTGCAATTGCTTTTACCTTTAATTTGAGAATCATGGTCGTTGCGTCTTCTGCATCTAAAATGACTTTCTTGTCTATTTGCTTTATGTCGTCTATTGTAAGTATGTTCATCGGACGTTGAAGCTGGTCATACAATTGTGGATTTTCCTTCAAAGACGATTTTCCAAACAACGATTTAGCGGCTTGCTTTGTGTAGAATTTTCGGAAAAACAACAACGTATGTTGAAGCTTGAACATTCTTATTTGTTTCGGAGAGGCGGCTTCAAACGGCATATTGCACAAACCAATTCCTTCGAACCTTTCAGGATGTTTATACGCTGCTCTGAGTATCGTCATACTTCCCCAAGAATGCCCAATTGCGATAACTCTTGGGATTTGCAAATTATCTAAAATTTCGAGAAGCATATCGGCACAATCATTCAACGACCAATCCAGTTTTGTAATTTCACGGCTTTCCCCATGGAATGGCATGTCTATCGTTACAACCGTTCTGTCATCAATGTGTTTTACTTGTTCGTCCCACAAATGATGATCAAAATAAACGCCATGAAGTAAGATGACAGGAAGTTTATCGCTTGTGCGATCTGTTTTATAAATGGCTATTTTACCAATATTCGTTTGAATGAAAGTTGTTTGAGCTGGATTTGACATACTGATGAATAGAATTCTGCTTAGAAATATATATGATTTCATTTCAATTACTTATCGAAGGTGCTTGTCTGGAATAAGCGCTATCTGATAATTGATGTATGATAAACTCAGCCATATCGTCCAAGGTGACGGATAATTTCAAACCTTTACCATCCAATGTTGCGTGGACATTACCTTTAGGCGTTTTTTCGACAATGTTTGGGCATCGAACAATCGTCCAATCTAACTCGCTGTTCATAATAATTGGTTCCATTCGGTTTTTGTCGTCGATGATGACCTTTAACCACTTCATGAAATAAGGAAGAATTATTTTTGTAAAAAACCAGGGTTGAAAAGCCAGACTATTTCCAGCACCAACATTGCTCATAGCAATCAGCCTTTTGATTTGCTGTTTCTCCATTTCTTCCACAATAATTTTTGTGGCATCGGAAATAAATGTGGTGGGCTTTCCATTACCTTTTCCGCCAACACCCAAACATTGTATTACAGCGTCTTGATGTTCCAATGCTTTTTTGACATCATTGCTATCTAAGACATTGCCTTGGATGACGGTAAGATTTTCATTTTGAATGCTGATAGCCGATTTATTTCGAACCAGCACAGTGACTTGAATACCTTTAGATAAGGCTAACTTCATAATAGCTTGACCCGAAAAACCGCTGGCGCCGAAGATGACTAATTTCATGATTGCATTGATTTATGTCCAATGCAAAATTCGGAAGGATTTGATGCTTGTACCTGACACAAATGTGTCAAAGTGAACTTTGAATCAGTTTTTTTCGGATGCGGGTTAGAGATTGTCTTTCTATTCCGAGAAAGGATGCCAAATGAGACAAGGAAACGCGATTAAAAAGATCAGGATTTTCCTTTACAAATTCAAGGTATCGGGTTTCGGCATTTTCAAAAAGAAAACCTTCGATTCGTTTTTGTTGCATTTTCAAAACTTCTTCGGCAATCAGTCTTCCATAGCGCTCAAAAATGGGGAATTGTTCATATCCTTTCTGAATGTGATTGTAAGAAACCGTGACAATTGTGGTTGGTTCGATGCATTGAAAATAGTACTTACTCAGTGTTTGTGTAATGAATGCGGGATAATGAGTGGCGTAGCGATTTTCACGGAAAAAGTTTACCGAAATTTCATTGCCATTCTGGTCAATGTAAAATGCCCGAATCAGCCCGGAATAAATGAATCCTATTTCCTTTTGAATGGTATTGGCGTGAATGAAGAAATGCTTTGCTTTTAGTTCTCTGACTGTTAAGCCGCTTTCCAAATAGGCTAATTCGGCCTCTGTTACTTTGGGGCAAAGTGATTTGACGGAGTTTAAAAATTTATCAATTGCATCATTCATATCAGAAACCATCGATTTTACGTCAAAGCTATAATTTAGTTTTACAAATTGAAAGGATTATAACCATATTGATAATTCAATGAGTTGATCCAATTCTATCTTTTCTTTCCTTCTAATGTCAGCTTTTATGGGTAGTAAATAGGCATGATGTTTTGTATCGAACCAAATGGCGGTATTCCATTCTGAATTTCTAATTTTTGCACTTGCTTTTAGACGTCCCCAACCTTCCTCTTGCCACTTTAAATTTTCTCTTATTTCATTACTCAATTCTACGGGAAGAGATACAAAATACCATCCACCTGGAGCTGAATGTTGCCAGATCTTCGCTGAAAATTCGTATTTGATTTTAGTAATCACTAAAAAGTTATTGGGTCTTGAACTTCCGAGAGGAGTTTATGAAGCACGGAAAAATCCACGCAATCGGATGAGGCATTTGATTAATCATTTTTTTCTAGACATTGTTGTCATTTATTGCTTAATCAATTTAATGGTTTTGTTATTTACTTTAAGAAAATAAACGCCAGTTGATAAATATGAAAAATCATGATTTTCTATATTCTTACCAGACCAAATTATTTCTCCACAATAATTAATAAAAGTGTAATTTTCTTCTTCTGATTTATTTAGTTGATTTAGTTTATCAGTAAAAGGATTGGGGTAGATATGAACGACAAAATCATCTGAAAAATCGTCAATCGAAACATTGTTACAATTTAACGGAGAGCCTATTTCTTCGTTAAAAACTCCATTTGAAGAACTCCAATTATACCAATTTCCACCTAAACCGGTTTGCCAATCAGTTAAATCAAATGTTTTAGTTCCAGTAGCATCACCTTTTATCTGATAGGCTTTTATAGCTAATCCTTCTAAATTCCAGGTTAACGGATTTCCTGGGGTGCAATTTTCAGGGTTAGGGTTCTCCAATTCACAATTGGATTGAATAAAATAAGCATTATCATCATAAGTAGGATATCCACCGAAAACTCGTGCAATACCATTTGTATCGATGCAAACAGCTGTATATTCATCACAAGCTATCGCTTTCGCAAATTGGCCATAATCATTCTTTATCCTTGCTAAAAAAGTCAATAGTCTACCTTTTCGATCGGGATTATCAAAATGTGTGTCGGTGATGACATTGCTTAACATTGTATTTTCAATAAAATGAGTGGAATCTACTGTCATTTGATTATTAAATGGATTCCCCAATGCAGCTGAAGAAGTGACTGTTCCGATTTGGGCGGAAAAATAATATTTTCCTTGAATGGCCATTCCTGCACTCGTTCCACCAATGACAATTTTTCTTTGGTTTACAGCTTCATTTATTGCTTCTTCAACAGGAGTATTTCTCCAAAACGAAACATAAGTCCATTGATCCCCTCCTGCGAACCATATAGCTTCTGCTTGTTGTATTTTTTGAAGAATGTAAGGATCACTGCTCGCAGATGCATTGCTACAAACGATAGTTTCAACCGAATTAACGGGTATTCCCAAACCAGAATAGAAATAGGAATTGTATCCATTGGAGCCAGATGTTCTTAAAATTAAAATATCCCCTCCATTTGCTCGTTGAAGAAACCACTTCATAGCATTATCATCTTCTGATGCGCCTCCCATAAGACATACTCCACCTGAAGGCGAAGTAACGACATCTGTGCTGTTTCCTGTAAAGTAAGATGTGTAATTTTGTCCTAAACCTGTAAATGGTAGTAGGTATAGCAGTAAAAGTAATTTTCTATTCATTATTTTCTTTTCTTGTTTCATTTTTGTCACTTGAATTCCAATTTACACTAAAAGCCAAAATGAGTTTTATTGAAAAAAGCTGCATGAATAGTTTTAACAATGGATCGGAATAATTCAAAAATATTGATAAAATAAAGCTCAAGAGCAAAAATGTTATTGCTGTGATTCTTTGAGTGTTATGCTTTTTTGTATTCAAGACAATGATTGAGCTTATCAGCGTAAATATCGATATTCCCAAAATGGCTTGTAATTCATTTGGAAAGACCCAAATTAGAATGGATGGCTGTAAGAGATGAAAAAGAACAAAAACGTATCGTTTTCTTGAAGACTCAGCATAATAATTAGTTGTTCCTGTTGTAAAGTTCGCTACAACGCCACCTGAAATGTCAAGTGCGAGTATTGTCAGAATAATTAATTTAAAATTTGAAATGTCATCGTTCCATTTAAGTGCAAGCGTTAGTCCGGCAAATGAAATGGAGCTAATTACAACTGCCAACAAGTCAAAAGTTGTGGTTTCGCGTCCGAATAGTTCATGAAATAACCTATGAACCTTAAACTTAAAATAGAATTTACTCTTTTTCACATTCCTTTTTGATCGATTCATTCATAAGCTGAAACCCTTTTTGAGTTTTATCATGCTACTGGTTCTTAAATTTCATTTTCCAATAGGTCCTTTGCTAAACTCGCCACTTTCAGTTTCCTGTTTTTAATTACATAGTTTATATCAGATGAATTGTCAATCATTAGTTGTCTGTTGTAATAATTGATGTGTTCAAGCACTCCAAACATATTTACCGCAATTGCCCAATAAATCAAATTCTCAGTTTTTACAGTCCAATTATTAAGGAAAATCTGAAGAATAAATATGAAAGGGATCAAACCTATAAAAATCAGATTGAGCTTTTTTGATTTTCTAAAAAATGAAAGACTCGTATTTTGGTCAAATGTTATTCCCTTTAGACGTTGCAGTTTTAATTTAAAATAATGTTGTCCCTGAAACAAGATGAAAATACACAGAATCAGTCCGTATAAGAGAAATACAATATCAAGTAGGGAGTTTGTAAAAAGCAGATAAACCGTAATTGCAGGGAAAGTAATAAATGCATGAGATCTTTCCATTACATAAGTTCTATTCAGTCTATGGATAAAATCCTTTTTATTCATATTCAAGTTTGAGTTATTAAAACACACTTGCTGCGAACTTAACGCCAACCACCAAAAAAGGGATTAGATAACGAGAACTGTGTTGGATTAAATCTAATTTCGTTCTTTTTTGTTTAATGACTTTCATCGTCATTTTTCCACCTCTTTTCGATCAAGCTATCCAGCGAATACTTGCCGGGGCCGGTTAGAAACAAACTCAGGTAGATCAAAAGGTAAAGCAACCCGTGTTCTTTGTCTTCTAAGGGGTCACCTCCATGCACATTGAAAACGATAACGATCAGACAAATAATGAGGGGAACAAGTGCAATACGGGTAAACAGACCTAGTACAACGAATATTGAACAAAATAATTCCGCGAAAACCGTAAGGGCGTACGAAACGGTTGTCCCGACATGAAATGGATCGGGCCAGTCTTTACTCCCTTCGGAAAAGTCGGTGAACTTTGGCCAACCATGGAGGATCATTAAGGCACAGGCTACCCTAAGGAGCAGAAGCGCCACGTCATTGAACCAGGCCTTGGTGGATAGAAATTGTTTTAATCGATTTTTCATGAGTTAAATTTAATGCAATCTGATTTACATGACACTTTCCCAACCTATTTCCCTGTCCAGCGAAGCGCATGCTTCACCGTTTTCAAGCCATACTTTACCTTTATATCAAGGGTAACGAATTCTTTCCCTCTTTTGACACGAAGTTTGGCAAGCTCTCCTTCTTTTAATTTAACTCCATTTGGCTCAAATGCTTCGCGGTAATCTGAAATATTAATGATGTCGCCTACTTGCAAACCTGTCCACTCATTTGGCCCAACTTTCGTAATCACCTGTTCAATGCCGATGCCATTTGCTTTATGTTCAACATCGTTATCCGTGAAGATACTTAACATGTCCTGTTCTTGCAAAGAATCATGGTAAGTAATGCCAATGTAATTCAGTTGATCATTGGGTTGCCATTGATTTTTCCCTTCCACATATTGAGTAAAAAAGTTCTGTAAGTCAGGATGTACTTCATTGACCAATTCAGCTATAAAGGTCGACTCGTCGAAGGATTTGTTGGCTCCGTAACGGGCATTCAGCGTGAGCATTACATCTATTAGTGATTTTTTACCGGAAGTCAGGCGTTGAATTTCCGCATCCAAGAGCATGGCTAAGACGGCTCCTCTTTGGTAAACCTGACCATAATGTTCGTGGTATTTTTCTTCTAGAACATTTGAACTCATCTCCGTAAACGACATTTCTGTTATTGGAAAATCTAATCCCTGAACTAATTTATCTCCCATTTCATTCAGGTATTCCTCAGGACTAATTACCCCACCTTTATATTTAATGAGGTTAGCAAAATATTCTGTTACCCCCTCATAGAGCCAAAGATGTTTACACATGACAGGGTTAGTGTAGTTGAAGTTTCCGATGTGCTGAGAATGCAGACCCAGCGGAGTTAAAATGTGCATAAACTCATGAATGGCCGCTCCGGAAAGTTGATTGTCCAACGAAAGTTCTTTAATTATGGATGAGGGAACAGACGGACCAAAGTCGGCGAGATAGTAAGTAGACGAATTGCCATGTTCCAACGCACCCAACCCTAATGACCGGAAACGCAATGCCAGTTTGATTTTTTTAATGATACCCATTTTACCGGTAAATGCTTCTCCAACCTCACTTAGGTCATCCACATAAACAATAAACGTATAATTATCAACAGGAAGATCGGGTAAAAAGGCATCGATGGCTTGCATGTCGCGTTTGAGAACCTCATAAAAGTGTTTTGCACGTGGAACACCGTTTACATCAAATACAGACAGCGTAACTTTTGTCTTACCCACGTAAAATTGTGCAGTGTCCGGAACAGAAAACATAATCGGACAATCGATGAGTTGATGATAAGAGCTAGCCTTAAAGTTTTGCTGTGTTGGCGTAATTTGCGTTTGAGGAAGTGAGGTTGCGCCATAAAGCGATGAAGGTTTGCTAATTCTGATATCAATTGGTTGAGATTCTTCTCCTTCAAAAAAGCCAAAAATTCCTCCATTGTTGAAAATGAAGTTTTTTCCAGCAACAAAGTTGGTAGCTACCGGTGCGAAAATCGGATTTTTCTTTACTTTTTTATCGAGAATGTCTTCGACTGAATATTCTAGGTATTTCAGGTTTTTGGCATTGGAAATGACAAAAGAATTGTTCCCTTGCTTTTTTACTTTTAGTTTTTTTCCATCACTTGTTTTGGCTTTCATAGAAAGTACGAAACGACCAAAATCTTGTGTATCATACGTTCCAGGAACAGTTGCAGGAAAGGAATAGGTTACCTGATCTTTGTCGGGCGCCTTGTCCAGTGTAACTTTTACGGTGAGAATGTCATTATCAACCGCGTTTAGATCGATCTCATAAAGATCTTGAGCCGTTACCGAGTAGGTTCCGAAGAACAGTAAAAAAGTAAAGAAGTGATTTTTCATGTAGTATGCTATTTAAAAGCCCTTGACGTTTTAAGAACCATTTCGTTACAAACACAAATTAATTGTGCTGTGAAAATTAGTTTTCAATACCCAAAATCAGTTGTCAAAAATTGCTTTTTGTTCATTTAATTGAATTAATAAGATTTGAACAGTTAACTACATTGATTTTAGCAACCATTAATTGCTTTTGATTTTTTTTAGAACATACTTCATCTCAGGGTCTTCTCCCTTTTGCTCAATATCTTCAGTGGAGGTATTAATGATTACATCTGGTTTTACAGGTTCGAAGTTATTCACATCACCACTTGCACGAGTAAATAAAGTTGCGGGAACGACAAAAGCGATTCTGGCATTCGGTGTTTTTAAAGGCAAAGCATTGCTTAATTCTCTTGGAATACTCTTGGTTGGTTCGCCTACAAGGGTGCCGAGATCAAAATCTTCTATTGCATTTGCCATCATCATGGCTGCTGAATGGGTGTTGGGGCCAATCAATACATAAACCTGTCCACTAAAACTATTTTTAACCTTTTTAGGTAATACCGGTTGGCTTTCTTCTTTGATATTTGTTCCAATAGGGTACAAGTCGTAATCTTTCATCGATCCTTTTTTTGCGATCATTCGGATAGCCCAAGGTAAGCCATCTAAGAATTCCCTGAACTGCACGCTCACCCGCATGGTTGAACCTCCGGTTTGTTGATACGGTTTGTGTGCTATTTTTTGGAGAATCGCTTCAGCAGGATAACTGGATCCACCGCCATTTTCCCTCAGATCAATGATCAAATTTGATACGCCTTTTTCTTTCAGTTCAGCAAAATAGGTCTCCAACTCTTTTTCAAACGCTTTTGTTATACTCTTGTTTTGGATGAAACCGAAAGACTTTGCATCGATTAATCCAATGTTTTTATCCAATAACTGAAACGAAATGAAATCTTCCAGTTTTTGTTGTGTATCTCGAGGTTTTTGAGTTCTGTATTTATCCAAATCATTTGTTCCTTGTAATTGCACCACTTCAATTGATCCTGTCTTGCTATTTTTAATTTCCACAACGTAAGGATGATTCATGTTCACAGCCCACATCAAAAAAGGTAAAGAGGCTCCAATCATTTCCTCGCTGTTTCCATCATTTGCCAGAAGTGGTTGGATCGATTCTATGATTTCGCTCATTTCTTTACCATTAATCTTTAACACCTCATTGCCTATATTATTTTCCGGTAAGGCGCTATCAATGATGCCCATTATCTCCCATTTTTCCGAATTCTTTTTTATAAACAAGGGGAAAAATCGATCACCATTTTTAATGGCTTCATCGAGCATTTCTTCTGGAGGGAAAGTATAAATATGTCCAACATTAAATGCGGCACTTAAACGCATAAAATCCAGATATAATTCATTTCCCAATCGGTCTCCTTTCTTTTTTAAATCCATTGCTAATCTTTGAATTGAATTAGAATCCGAATTCATGTATGGGAAAGGGCAAACCTGTTCAACTGATTCTATGAAATAATCGATATCTTGGCTGATTTCTTTTTCGGTGTATTTGATGTTTTTGGTTTCTGTGATCATCATTTGCTCCATGGAGGTCGAATATTTTTTCATTCCACAGGAATAGAACAAAAACAAACCAAATAAGGTGAATACAAGTGTTATTACTTTCATATTTACAAAATTACGTCCTAATTTGGATTAACGAATAATGACGTCTCCGAAATTTGTTTTCAAGGAAATTTTGTTGGACCCGGCTCCGATCTTGAACTGATTCCCTTCAATGGTGAAATCCTCTCGTTTACTTTTAACGGAACCAAAATCTGTTTTTAACTCCAATGTACAATCCTGAATAAGGTTGAGTAATTGTGCGTCAACATCACCGTAATCTGTTCTTAGAATACAATGCTCTTTTGCCATGATTTTTTCTCCTTTTACATCACCATAATCGGTGTGAGCATCAATCTTACCGTTTAGTTCAGTGAGTGTTAAATCTCCATAATTACTTTTCAGAACATATTCCTCCGACTATTAAAGCGGCTACTATTGTACTCATAATAAAAAAGTTTTTTTGAATGATCATTTTACTAGTTGATTTGGGAGCGGTGACCTGAGCTGAAGCTTGAATCCATGAAGTAACATCAGCAACGCTTGTTGAGGCTTTCTCCGCTTTGAGCGATGCAAAAAGGTGATTTAATTTTTCTTCAGAATTCATATTACACCGTTTTAAGTTCAAGTGATTTCATAAGTGACAACAATTGTTATCTACCTCTGCTGAGGCGTTGCTTTACCGCAGCTTCACTTAAGTGTTGAATACCCATTATTTCTTTGATCGAAAACCCCGAAATTTCAAAGAGAATGATACACTCACTTGTCACTTGATCAAGTTCTTGTAAGCATGCATACAAATCATTGATCTCGAATTGTTGTTCAATCAATGTATTCTCATGGTTTATATGCTCATACTTTGCAATTAACTGATCGACATATTCGGGCCGTTTCTTTTTTCTGTGATTGGCTAAAATCCTGGCAGACGTTCCGAATAAAAAGTGAAGAAAGGCATCCGTAGATTTGATTTCATCAAACTTCTCAAAGGCAACAACCAAGGTATCGTGCATAATGTCTTTGAAATGAAATTCACCGTAAACACGCGATTTGCAATAGCGCTCAAACCGTTCATGAACCGGTTCGTATACTTGCATAAAACGTTCTTGTTTGGTTAATTCCATTCGAGATTTTAGAAGTTAGTGTCTTACCTTTGAAAAAGGTGACATTATCGAAATAATAATTGAAAGCACTACTGTCCAAAATTAGAAAAAAGCGTCAGATGAAGTGTTGATCCCAGCCTCGTGCAAAACAGGTGTTCATTCTTTTAACTATCAAATCAGAAATTGTATCTAACAAATGGACCTGTATTAAAATCTAAATTCCTTGAACCAAAGTTTTGAGTCATGTCAATACCAATTCCAAATTGAATTTTTTCTTTGTAATCGGCACCAATTCTAACGATTTGAGCTGCTTCAATTGGGTCTACAGAAAATATGATTTGTGAAGATAGTCCCCAAGTTTTACTGTATTTCGGAGTGTATCCAATGAGTCCCAAAACACTTGGGGCAACTTGTCTTTCAGCATAACCAATTGTTGGATACAATTGAATAAAAAAGTTTTCCTTTTTGTTCATGTATGAAAGACTTAATCCAATAGCAGGTATAAACAATTCACCGTAAAAGCCACCTCCTGCTGAAAGCCCAATCCAAGGCTTGAATTGATAAGTAAGCTGTCCCTCGATGGATACCGTGTTTAGTGCTTTGTCTCTGTAGTTTACTGTAAAGCGATTAAGATTGAAAAAGTTCCATTTTCCAGAACTATCCAAATCTTTAACGAAATAGTTTATGTAATGTATGTGCTTGTTTCCTCCCAATATTTCAACAGCTCCTTGAGCGCAAACATGATTTTTAACAAATAGTAAAATGGCTATTAAAATCGGTTTTTTCATTTTCACAAGTTTTGAGTATTTTTTCTGATTAATGAAATGGTTTTCCCATCCTCCGTATCGAATTCATAGGATTGACCAAAAACTTGAGCTGAAACTTGTGCTTTTTGTGAAGCGTTTTCGCTAGTTTGCTCTTTGATTAGAAATAACTCTCGTTCAGAAACGGTAAGTGAATGCAAGTCTTGGGTTGATTTCTTACTATTTTTTCGTTCAAAGATTTGTTCGTGGCGAGTTTCATAATCTTTAAATTCTGTACCCATCCATTTGTCCCACCATGTAAAATATAAAGCATAATTTCCGTTAAACAATTGGTGGTGCATATTGTGGTGAGTAGATGCAGTTTTGAATTTCAATAGTGGAAATTTTACCCAACCCTTCGGATAAACTTCATAGCCTAAATGGCCTAAAACATTGTTTAGCATGGAGAAGATTTGCCAGGTAATTAATACTCCAAAATTCAGTGGAAGTAAAAACGGTAAAACAAAGCCGACAAAATATTCAACTACAGCTTCCGTGGGATGAAAAGCAAAAGCAGTCAGTGGCGATGGGTCGGTACTTTCGTGATGTACCTTGTGAAAAATCTTATAAAACCTTGGCAAGTGCATAGCTCTGTGACTCCAATAGAAAAACATATCATCTAGAAAGAGTACAATGAAAAAACTAAGCCCTAACCACAAATAGCCATATTCGCTGATGTCGAAATAGACTTGTGTGTATCCTTTGCTATCCAAGTATAGAATGCAAACATCCATTATTGCGAAAACAAAAAATGTTACTACTGAAAAACCAAGGTCGTGTTTGAAATGCCGCAGTTTTGCTCTTTCAGTTTCCTGAATTCTTATTTTTTTAAAATATTTTTTACCAACTATCCAAAAAATGATGAAGAAAGGAAAAGCAAATGCTGAATACCAACTTAACTGTTCGATATATGCATCGATGAAGTTTTCAAAAAAGGGAGTTACGTTCATATTACTTCAATTTTGTAGGGCTTAATTGTTTCGCTGCAAAATTGAGAAGTATACTAATGAATACTTTTGATGTAAATCAAAAAATGGTTAGATTTTGCCTGCCCTGATCCTACTGAGTGTTTCTTGAGAAATGTTTAGGTAGGACGCTATATTACCAAGACTAATGCGGTTTGTAATATCTGGATATAGGCTTAACAATTTTTGGTAACGTTGCTTTGCATCCAGGAATTGCAAATCGGCAAGTCTGTCTTCAATTTGTGCTATGTAATGCAACTCCACCAACTTTATATACCAAAGTGAAAATGCATGGTGTTTTTGAATCAAGGTTTGCAGTGAAGTGTATTCAATGGAGTACATTTCACTATCTTCCAATAGTTGAATGCTTTCTTCAGAAGGTTCCTTTCTCACAATACCGTAAGTGTCTGCAATTACTTGTCTATCCATGCTAAACCATGTATTCATTTCTTTCCCTTGTTCATTCGTGTAATAATATCTTACAGCACCCTTTGTCATAAACCAAATGTGCTTGCAAGGTTTACCCTGTTTAAGTAAGAAATGGTTTTTAGGATATTCCAAATGTTTAAAATTTCCCAGAACGTCAACTAATATTTCTTGAGGTAAAAAATAAATGGATTGTATAATGTCTTCTAATTTAACTTGCATGATTTTAATAGGGATTAAGCAAACAGGCTGTCAGTGGGTATTCGTTTATTAAGTTACATTCGGTCATAAATAGGTCGCGGAATGAGCGGTAAAATCACTTCACTAAATGCACAAACCCATGACCAATTCTACCATCTTTGGTTTTAAATTTATACGTATAAACTCCATCGACTAACTCTTTTCCTGAGGAATCTTTTCCATCCCAATTATTTTGGTAATTATCCGATTTAAGCACAACATTTCCCCAACGATTTAGAATGATTACTTCCGTGTTTTCGGGTAAATTTTCAATTTCAAAAAAATCATTAATACCATCACCATTAGCGGTGATCACATTTGGAAAAGAGAAATCAGTTTCGTTGGTAGGATCATCGTCACAATTTTCAAATTCTATAAGCAGCTGATCAGCACATGTATCACCCTCTCCGCAAGTGCCGTTGACGAAGGTCAGACTGGTAACATTGCCAAAACTCTCATCACACAACACACTTCCTAATTGCGTTCCAGTAAGTTTATCTATTTCCACCAATGTTGCTGACGGACTGACGGCCCACAACTTGTTTTGTATTTCATCATAGGCCAGGCCGCGCATTCCCGAGACAGTGTTTCCAATCAAGGAAATGGCCGCATTGGATGGATTGATCTGATAGAGTTTGCCGTTGTCTGTTATTCCATAAAGCAGATCGAAGTCCGGGTCATACGCCAAACCGTTAAATCCGTCGTCAGGCGTGTAGAAAAATCCATCACTAGCCACAAGATTCAGATTTCCGATTGTATCAAGAGCACCAGTCACCGGATTTATGCTGTAGAGTAATTGATCTAATAATTGCCCGGAATTTATTTCGGACATCCCGACGGCGTAGAAAATGTCGTTTTCATTGTCGTATTCCCCGGCATAAAACTGATGGTTCGGGTAGCTAAAAATATCTACTACAGATCCTGTCGTTGGGTTGATACTCGATAGCATTGGAGCGGTAACGATATTTGAAAGGCCATATAAGAGACAATCTGCAGATCTGAATCCCATGGCTGTCCAGTCTTTGCCCGTATTTTCCTGAATAGAGTCGATACTTCCATCTAAGGGATTGATATAAAACAAAATGTCCTCACTGGAATGATCATAAGCAAGAAGTCCGGAAGAAACAGTTGTTGTGGACCCCAGCGACACCTCCAACCCAATTAACGTGGAACCTAAATTGTATTCAGTTTGTGTTGGGATATATAACGGATTTACAACGGTATTGGATGGTAAAAAAGTACCATTTCCAGACCATTCTAAATTAGTTATGTTCTGAAAACCGCTCAAATCAGCTCCGAGCTGAATGGTATCGTTCAAACATGCTGTAAGTGGATCTCCCAAATCAAAACCTTCACATGAAGAAGGTGATTCACATGGCAAAACAACGATTTGGTCACTGCCCAATCCGCAAGATCCGTTAACGCTAGCCGTGTAGTTTCCGGGTTGGGTAATGGTAACCAACTGACTGGTACTTGTAAAGGTATTTCCACTTTCCAGTTGTCCAAACCAATACCAAGAGTCTCCCGATCCTGCGTTTAGTATTACGGTATCCCCCTGACATAAATTTAATGTGTCCGGACCAAGATTGATGTATTGATCAAAGCTAGAATAGAAGATCCAAGAAGGATAATTCGGCAAGGCATAAAATGCATCTTCTGAAGATATGTCGACAGAAAGAACATTGTAATTCAACGTTGGATCGGATCCATTTGGACAATCAATGGTTCCTAATTTTGTGAAACCATTTAAAAAATCAAAATGGTTGAAGTAGATTTTACCATCAGGAGCCAATTGCATGTAGTACAATGAAGTTTGCACTGCTGGGTCCATTACCTCCATGGTTGATTCCACACTAACTCCTGTTTCAAATGCATCTAACAAATCATATCGAATCAATTGCTGTTGTCCGGTAGTTTGGTTAGTTAGTGACGAATACAAGAACAAACCATTCGGTGAAAACTCATAAGCTGTCTCATTATTGATAGGTAAATTGACCTGATTGGACAATACACCCGTTGTTAAATCAAAGTCGAAGAGTCCTTGGGAAGTCATTACTTTTTGACAACAAAATGCACCGGGGTTAGCACTCGATGGGGAGGATTTGATAACCCCTCCATTTACAGGAGCACCTGTTGGGTATACAGCGGAAAGCGAAATGCCATTTTGCGTTAAACTGTACACTCCAATTCCAGTTGTATCTTGATAAATCAATAGCCAATAATCTTGTTTATTTGCATGTCGAATCGCACAAAGTCCTTCGAACGAATAGTCATAAATCGGCACATCAGATTCCACTACATCACCCAAACCATTGTTGAGGGTCATGTCAATTTTAAAATATCGAAAGCCTCTTCCATTGGGTTCTTGCGCTAAAATTTGAGGCGAAGCATCAATGTAATGTTCTAGCTCCTCCATCGTAAACAGGTAATACATGTCTGGTTCCCCGGGAGCAGGGACGATTACGGATGATTGAACTGCACTAAATCCACCACCTTCCAGTCCTTGCATGTCGTACATTACCTGGTTATTCTTGTTCCAGATATGTCCGGGGTCTTGACCCGACGCAGGAACCCTACCACCACCGTTGGAGTAAAAAAGTAGATTGCCAAATTCATCGCAGTAGGAAGTACTTCCTTCAGACGTAAACATGGCGCTTTGTGTGGTATTCAATACTGCTGTTCCTGAGTTAAAATCGTAGCTATATCCATTCCCAAAATGCCAAACATTGGCCTCTTTCTGTCCAAAACAAAAGAAGGAAAATAAGATCATTAGGCATATTGAAATTTTTTTCACTTCTTCATTTATTATCTTATTAGTGTTACGTGCCCATGATAGATTTTCACTAAATCCAACGTCTTTAGTTTCAGCTCAACGGAGTAGGTATATATTCCGTCTGGAGATATCATTCCGTTGTAACTACCATTCCAACCAGTGTTCTTGTCTTTACTTTGAAATATGAGTTCTCCCCAGCGGTTGTAAATACTCAATAAATAGTTTTGATCATCGAATGCTTCACTGATAACTGGTATGAAGGTGTTGTTAAATTCATCCCCATCAGGTGTAAAGCTATTTGGTATAAATACAGTTGTATTTTCAAGAATCGAGATGATTTTTGTTATGCTGTCCTGACAACCATTTGGATCAGTTACAACCAGTGAGATAACGACATCACCGCTGGTTCCTAAAGGTATTTGAAAGGTTGGGTTTTGTTCTGAACTAGTTGAGTTTTCTCCATTCACCGAAAAGTCCCAGTACCATGTATTTACTTGTCCTGTTGATGATTCAATAATATTGATTTCAGAATCGTCTTGTTCAATCACCGCTGGATTGGTGCTAAAGGCAGCAACTGGAGGAGGTTTTATTGTTAGGTTTACTGTAACAATGCTGTCGCAACCGTTTTGGGAAGGAAGCACATACGTGAAGGTTCCGCTTTCCGAATAGATTTGACCGTTACCTGCTAAATAACTACCACATGCTTCGACGTTCAGGGTATTTGTAGCGTTTTGATTAATGGTCAGATTCAACGTTACCGTGCTATCGCACCCGAGTGAGGAACCTCCACTAATGGTGAATTGTGGCGTGTTTGTTGAGCTCGTGTAGGTGGTTCCATCAATCCAAGTATAACTTTCGCAGGCCACTTGAACATCTGTACCTGTAACATCATTGGCCAACGTTAAATTGAGATTTACAATGCTATCACAACCATTTACCGAACCTCCTGCAATTGTATATTGTAAATTGTAGATACCTGGTGTAGTATAAGTGGATCCGTCAAGCCATGTAAAACTCCCACAGACAACTTGTGAATTCGAGGAGCTAACCGCATTGTCAACGGTCAAATTAAGTGTAACCAAAGAATCACATCCTGCAGCTGTTGTAAATGTCGCTGTTTGTGAACCCGCCCCATTAAAAGTAAGGCCATTCCACGTGTAAGGCAATTGACTCGGACAAATGGTTTCACTCACGGTTGAAGTAACAGTGGTACAGATGTCGCAGCAGTTTCCTGTTTGACCGCTTATGGTATATTGTGTGGAAGCTAACCAACAATTATATTGGACATTCAATCCGCGAAGTGAGCCACCAAACTGAGATTGGAAATAAGCAAGCACTTGATCGGCTGTGTTACATCCCCCTTGATTGGTAGTTATATCACAGCTGTACAAGCAAATAATACCAAAATTCCATCCATTGGGTTGATTGAAATAATTCGGATTTGGTGGACTGATGATTGTTACAGGAGGAGCTACGTTTACGGTAAGTATTGCAGGATTGATGCCATTAAATGTTGATGTAGTAATCGGAAAGCCGCAGTTGTTGTTATTTTGATTCGAATTTTGACCGGCATACAATACTTCTGTAATATTCCCAACAAAAGGACCGCTGAACGTTACGTTTACGGGTTCATAAGTACATATACCTATTTTCAAATTAGGAATATTTTGATCGACGACGATATTCAGATTACCACCATCATAATTGGCAAAAAGCACCCAGTTCCCATTAGTGTCGCAAAAATTAGCGCAACCATCTGACAAAATAATCGTGGTATCAATGGAGCAACCTGCAGAATTCGTGATCGTAACATCATAAGTGCCAGGTGCTAAATTATTTACGCTATTTACGATCATGTTAGAAGGGAAGGGCCATAAGTAAAAATAGGTGTCATTTGGGCTCGGTGCAAATGATATTGATCCATCATTATTTCCACACGTAGGTTGGATAACTGTTGCATTTAAATCAAAACCAGAAGAAGTAACGCATGTTCCATTACAATTATTAGGAGTTGCCGTTCCTAGTGCCCATGTATTTCCTCCATCAGTTGACCGTTCATACGATTGTCCTGTGACAGTAGCTTGGGAAATGTATTCAATTCCTGGAATGGTTGACGCAGTTGCCAGACCTCCACCTCCACAAACTGCGATTCTTTGTAGAGCCCCGGTTGTAAAAGTGGCATCAGTGTTTAATTTAGTCGGATCATTGGAAGAAAATGTCCAATAAACTGCATCGACAGCAGTTCCGGAGGCATCGTATAATGCTACCCATCCATCACCATTGGGAAGGTGCCATCGAGCTGCATTTGATCTCCATAAACGAGCAGAATTAGCAGCAACGTTTAAATTAAATGTAATTCCGGGTGTGTTTGGTCCACCAATGGTTATAAAACCAAGAGGTGGAATAACTGTTCCAGATGGAAATGAAAATGCCCCTCCATTTGTTCCTCCGTCCATTCCACCGATTGACCAACAACTAATATCTACTGGGTCACAAGAACTAGTGTTATAAATCTCAATAAATTCCGAGCCAAAATTAGGCGTGGAGTTATACATCGACTGAAAAGCCTGATCCGTATCCCCTCCTGTAGGTCTAACATGAACTTCGTTAATCACTACTTGTGAGAAAAACGAGGCGAAATGAAAAAATAAAATCAATAGAAAAATAAATCTCATAATTGTGTTGTATTCCTTATGCTTGTTGATAAGACTCATGTTAGATTCAAAAGTTGCCTATAAAACAATAAAACAAATCAAAAGTTTTGGTTGTTCATTTTAACTAATTTGAAATTAAATAGTTAATGTTGTTCACTCCAATAAGACAACCGATTTAAAATGTTTTTTCATTTTTACCGCTTTAAAATCTCATCACATCCACACCAATTGCATATCCATATACTTTGCCATTAGCGTCTCGATAAATTCTGATTTTATTACAGGCCATACCTAAATGAACTTTCGACCAGGTTTTGCCGCCATCTTTGGTTTCGTAGCCGCTATTCATCGTGCCTACGAATCCGTGGTTTTCATCGATAAACCCAACGCCAAATTCTCGAGCGCTTGCATCTTCAACTAAATTGATTTCTTGCCAGGTTTCACCTCCATCTATGGTTTTGGCGATGCGCTGTTGTTTTGCGTTCGGATCAGGATTGTAAGATTGGATGGTTACATAACCCACCTTTTCGGTTGGGAACGAAACTTTCCAAGTTGTTTCATATGGTCTGTCGGATTGATATACCTTTCGCCAGGTTTTTCCGCCGTCGTTTGTTTTTAGAATTAAAGCATTCGACTTTTCAATTGCTTCATCGGATGCAGCGCAGGCAAACCCTGTTTGCTTGTCAAACATTTTGATGTCAAAAAGCATTTTGCAGTCCTTATCCATGTTATTGGATTTCCAAGTTAAACCACCGTCATGCGATTCCATTATATTGGCAGGAGAGCCAACACGACCCACTGCGTAAATATGAACTTTGTAATCAGTTTTTCCGTGATTGATAAACTGTTCTTTGACGATATCAATTGCGCAAAGTCCTTTCACGTAGGGGCCTTCATAGGAAACAGGATTCCACGTTTTACCACCATCTGTTGTTCTGTATAATGGAATGGTATCTGTTACGTTTGGAAAATAGTCGGTGCCAACTGTTCCAGCAAAACCATTCAGGCTATCTACAAAGGCAATGCTGCGGAAAAACGTGCCTTTTTTCTCCAGTTGTTTTTCCCAATTCTCGCCGCCATTATTTGTATGATAAATATTCCCGTATCCATTGATATACCATCCTTCGTTTTCATTGATAAACGCAATGTCGTCTTGTTTTCCAGGGTAGCGTTCGGTTTTCAATTTTTCCCATCCTTTTTCAGGGAGTATCGTCTCATCCTTTTTTGAAAGAACTTCGTTGCTCCACTGAACAGCCGAAAGTCCAACTTCTTGATTGTATTCATCAAACAATTGCTGGATCTGACCATTTGCAAATTTGTTGTAGGCTTCCTGCATCGTACCTGATTTCGCAAAATAATGATCCGTTGAAGGGTAAGTCATCAACGTTGCGTTCCCCGGATGAAAGTAATTCACTGTATTCACGATTTGTTGGTGATCGTCTTTTGAAAAGGCTTGAAAATCGGATTCACCAAATTGTACTAGTACTTTTGCTGTGGTATTTTTCCAATTTTCTAAATGGGGGTAGTCTTGAATTTGTCGCCAGTATTCCGCATTTCTTGAGTAGATTTTTCCTTTTCCGTCGTATTCCCAGGTTGTTCTTAAGACGCTATCCGCTTTTGGATCTTTGGCCAAGTCTTCCAGTTTCTCTTTCTTGACGAAATAGCGGTAGTTTAAATCGTACTGCTCAACAACGGATTGTTCCACTTCAATCGGATTCATTCCTGCTAAAGCATTTTGAACGCGGTACATTTCGATTTGGTATTCAAACCAAGATTTGGCAGTTGTTCCATACACCACAACACCAGCAACTTGATTTTTCGCACTTATTGCTGGTGCAACAATTCCACCCATGGAATGTCCAACAATAATGATTTGGTTCGTATCGACGTACGACAATGTTTTCAGCTTTTTCAAACCCACTTCAAAGTTTTCAATTTCATCCAACAAATCGCAAGACTCACAAGGTGGCGTATTTTTGCTATCTCCCAATCCACTTTTTTCGATGCGTAGCGTTACATAACCCGCATCTACAAATGCATCCACGATGCGCTTGTACGGATGACTCGGGGGCAATTCATCTATGCTACTGCAAGTGTATCCCGGGATGAAAAGCATAGCCGGCATTTTAGCCTCTTTAAATGGCTTGTTAATGATGACGCGAAGCTGTCCACCTTTGTAGTTTGCCTCTTCGTATATCACAGTAGCATTGTCATCTGTTTCGTAAGGACGGGCAACAGCTTTTGCCTTTAAAACGAGTTCTTTTTTACCACGCAAGACGGTTAACTGCACTTCTTGATCGGGTGCATACTTCAAGAACTCATTTATGAATTCGTCCGTTGAAGAAAACGTGGAATTACCAATTTTTAAGATTAAATCTTTTTCCTGTAATTGAAGTGCAACACTGGTTCCTCTAGCAACTTGCTGTACTTTACAACCAGAATTTCCATTTTCGGTGACATATTCAACTCGTGCACCGAATTGTACTTTACGCTGAAGTTGGGAATACCCATTGAAACCGATAAAAAATAGAAAACAAAGGGAAATCAATCGAATCATAGTTTTTTTTTTAAAACAAAAAAAAACATAGTCAGGTACTTCCTCTTGTCAAAAATTGCTTATTTCATAAATTGACTTGGGGCTTGCCCAAACGCTTGTTTGAATGCTTTAGAAAAAGTAGCTAAATCCGCATAACCATGAGCAAATGCAGTGTCAAGAATAGAAACACCATTTAATAGTTCGAGTTTCGCATTTTCTAGTCTTCTCCGGATCTGATATTGATAAGGGGAAATTCCAAAAACGTTCTTAAAAAGGCGAATGAAATGATATTTTGATATTCCGGCTCCTGCACTGATTTCTTCCAACGACAAGTTTTTCATTGCGTGCAGATCAAGCAGTTCTTTTGCTTTAAGTAGCAAGCGAAAAACTTCTTCATTGGTATTCACTTTTTTAAAATCCATCTTATTCAAATGATTGAAAATAAAGCGTTGGTCAGTGATAATGGACTCTGCCAATGAATAGAACAGTTCTTCCTTTAAAAATTGATTGTTGAAATTCCCTAATTTGACCGATTGATTGATTTCAACCAATGAATACCCTAATGTGGTGTTTTTAATGTTGTAGCGATTTACAAAAAATTGATCGGAGAGCAAAAATTCCGTGAGGTCTGCGCCATTCAAATCATAGTAGTCTGCAACTTCAGAAATGATTTCAGACGAAATATCAATGCAAAGTCCTTGAACTGGTTTCTCGTGATCTATTTTAACAATGGAAGATGTGAAATCGTTTCCAATGATGTATTCACCCTCTTTGACTGAAAATTTTTTATCATTGGCGAAATAAATTTCTTCACCTGATGCGACATATTTGATACCCAAACCGGTAAAAGGCGTTTCGGCTTCCAGTTTGTCAAACTCTGAAAACCGAATGGCATTGTTGTTTTCGTCTTTGAATATGGTTTGGTTCATTTCATCAATTACAATCTGTCATAAACAATTCGGGGAATACTTTTCAAAAGTAGCGCAATGAACCGCCATCGTTTCGTCACATAAACGACTTTCTTTTTCTTTTGGATGGAATTAAAAATTTGTTTCGATGCTTTTTCCACCGAGGAAACCCAAAATTGGCCTTCTCCTTTTGCCATTGCGGTATCAACAAAACCCGGGCGAACATCCGTGATAAGAATGCTTGATTTTAATTTCGAAGCTTTTTGACGCAATCCTTCTAAGTAATTGATCTGATAGGCTTTTGATGCGTTGTAGGAGGGGGCAATCCCGTTTCCGCGCAAACCGGCAACAGAACTGATTGCCACAAAATGACCGGATTGTTTTTTTTCAAAATAGTTGAAAGCCCAATCAGCAATGCAGGTGAAACCAAGCACATTCGTGTCAATTGTTTGTTTCTCGATGCTAAAATTCAATGGCTCATTTAACTCACCCGTTCCAGAGCTAATAACCAAAAGGTCGAGTCCACCTAATTCAGAAACCAAGGCTGTCATTTTCTCATCAATAATCTGCGTATTTGAAATATCAAACGAACTGATGAAATAGTCGTTAGGTTTTTGGGCTTTTAATGCTTCAAGGAGTTCCGTTCTTCGACCTGTAATTCCAACTTTATAATTGTTGTCAGTCAAAATTTTGGCAAGACCTTCACCTATTCCTGATGTTGCTCCAATTATGATTGCTTTTGTCATACTTCGTATTGGCATCTCTGCCCCAATTTATCCATCTTCGATCCAATGGTACTTCCTTTCATTTCACAAAGTGATTTACCCTTATCGCATTACTTGAAAACGTTGATGCGCAGTTCCATTGACAGAAATGATATAAAAACCTTGAGGAAATTCACTTGTATTAATTTTCAAATTATTAAGCGCTAATTTTCCTGATTTTACAATTTCACCAACAGCATTAAACACTTCATATTGTGTTGAATTATCGAACAAAGTGGTTTTTAGGTTCAATTCGTTTTGACAAGGGTTTGGATACACCTCAATTAAATTGGTTCCATTGTTTTCAATCATTCCTGCAGTTAGGTTTGCATCATAAATAATGGCATCATCATAAGGTTCAGATAAGGAAATATTTCCCCCGCTAAAAATAAATTTCCCTGAGTTGCCCAATTCTGAAACTTCCATTCCTCCACGGATGGTTGGCAACGTTTCAATTGTGGAAAATGTATTCGTGTTTACATGGTATAAATACGCTTCATTTGTTACTCCAAATGATGAATTGGGTAAAACTTTATTCCCGCCAGCAATGAGTATGGTCGAATTATATGCTAACATCGCAAATTGTGAGCTAGCAAGCGGTCCATTTGTTAATGGGCTTATGACGTCAAGAGCTGGATCGTATACATCTAGTTTATCTGAAAACTCAAATAATGGGATATTGAATCCGCCATAAATATATACTTTATCGTTTACCAATACTGCGCGATGTGAACTAACAGCAACGCTCAATGTTGAAGACAATGTTCTCCAACCATTTTGTAAATTAAACACATATACTTCATCTCTCGCTTGATTTCCATCAAATCCCCCAGTGATTAATACTTCTCCATTCGAAAGTAAGGTGGATGTATGATTAATTACACCGATTGGTAAATTGCCAGCAGGTGTGAATGTATCGGTATTCGTATTGTATAAATAATTTGTTGTTGGATATTCCAAAGCAGATGAAATTGTCGAAAGGCCTCCAGTTAACAGGATGATAGAATCATTTATAAGCGTAGATTTCATTTGCTCTCGACCCAGCGAGTTTGGTAAATCAGTTAGCGTGACCCAAGAATCTGAAGAAATAGTGTATTCAAATACTTTATTGGACTGAGGCGCTGAACCATTTTGAGAACCTCCGAATAAGAGAATTTTACCATTGTTTAATTTAACACAAGTGCTCTTACTTAAACCTGAAGCATTAGGAATACTGGCTTTTGAAGACCATAAATTAATTGCAGGATCATATTCATAAACACTGTTAATGTTAGAGCCACTTGCTACAACACCACCAAAAATTAACACTTTATCTCCTGTTGACTGTTCCGAACAATGTCCGTAACGCGCATCCGTAAATGAAGTGGTAGTTTGAAAAACTTGTCCAAATGAATTAAACCCACAAAATGTAACTGTCAAGCTTAGCGTCACATTTAAAATTTTATTTTTCATTTTTCCCTTATTAAACGTTACCGCACCAAATGCACAAACCCATGGCCATTCATCCCATCAAGCGTCTTGAACTTATAGGTATAAACCCCATTCACAAGCTCTTTACCTGAATTGTCTTTGCCGTTCCAATTGTTTTGATAATCAGTTGAAGAGAAGACAACATCTCCCCAGCGATTGAGGATGACAACTTCTGTATTCTCAGGTAAATGTTGAATTTCGAAAAAATCATTAATGCCATCCCCATTTGGCGTAATGACATTTGGAAATTCGAAGTTGTACACTTGAGGAGGTGGCGGAGGCGGAGATGGTGGTTGGGGACAATCTACGACCGTCAGAAATCGTTCAATGGTGTCAGTGAAACATTCAAATTCCACAACGGCCGTTACCGTATAGTTTCCTGCAGAAGAAAATTGATGCGTTGGATTGACTGTGCTAGCTGTATTATTCGCACCGGAATTAGGATCGCCGAAATTCCAGTTAATCTGGTTGATGGTCAAACCAGTTGCAATCGAAAATAAAATATCACTCTGCAAACAGGAATCAGGAAGAAATGAAATCGGCGGACTCGTAAAATTGCGTTCATGCACGCGCGCTGGTAGACCAAGCATACATGTTCCATTTAGTGTAACAGCATTATTGGCATAATCGCAGAAGGAACTGTTTGGTGAATTAATGGCATCCAACGCATTACTGCCTCCTATCGCCACATACAATTTTCCGTCAATCCCTTCTTCTATCTGAAAAGTCGGATTAGCAGGTGTTGCAATCAAGGTATGAGAAGTGGCTATGGAAAGTGAGTCGTAACTAGTCAATTTCAGTTGATAAACAGAAATATTATTTGTGTAATAAAACATACTTCCATCCGGTGAAAAGCTGCAACCGTATTTTCTTATTGGTGAACCGGGTGTATTATCAGTAACTTCAATAGTCAATGGATCCGACAATTCTCCGGTCGCAGCATCAAACGAATAGAAATCGATTAATTTACTGTCGTCAATAGGCATCGCGATTCTGTCTCCTGCCTTGTTGGCTTTCATTGACCCATAAAAGGGCATGCGTGGATCGAAATTAGAATTGGCGCCCAATAACGCGGTCCCTACATTACTTGCCACTGGATTTGGATCCACACCGCAACCATCTACTTTGTACGCTAAAAATTGATTACTTTCTTTTTTATGAACGATAACCCAATAACCTCTGATGGCTTCACTTCTTACAACGGTCATTTTTTCTGTTAAAAAGTCAGTAAGAAAAATATTTTTTTGTAGCGAATCAACGTCTCCTAGACCATTATTTAGGGTCATGTCGACTACCGTATATCTGAGACCGTTGTCTAATTGTGGGACATCATATTCCAAATCGTCCATCGTAAAAATATAATACTTGTTGGGGTCTTCAGGAAATGGAACAATCACCGGTCCCTGGCTGCAAGACAGAAATGCTCCCCCAAGAAGGTTAAATCCATTGGGCATTGGCTGATTGTTTATGTTCCATACTGCCTCACCGTCGGTGTAAAAAAGCAATTCTCCAGTAGAGGGATTTGAAACAGTGGCACATTGTTCAGCGCTAAATATAGCTGAGGGGATCATTCCATTTGGTGGAGTGGAGGAAAAATCAACCCGCGCATTGAATCCGAATGCCCAATGATTGTTTTGTAATTGTGCGCAGCATCCGAAAGCAGAAAAAATGAAAATGGCTAGGTACGATAAAGAATTCATTTTGGGCAATTGTTTAAAATTTATTTTTCTTGTTAATGGCATCTACTCTTTTTTTAGTTTAACTAAGTTCTCCTTATCATTTCCAATTCCGAGCAGATAAATGCCCGATGACAAATGTGATAAATCATACGTCGAAATCTCTGATGAAATAATTCCGGTAAAAACAGACTTACCTGTGTAGTCGTAAACTACAAAACTTGACCCCACCAACAAGGGATCAGCTTGTAAATTAAGCTTGTCTTTGAATGGATTGGGAAATAAAATTGAACATTCAGATTCCAGTTTTGACAAGCCTTCATCCGTTGCGGCCGTTAAATCACCCCGATAGGCTCGAATATCACTACCTACACCGCAAATTACAAGTGTTCCGTCCCATCCGATGAGTGACCCACCAATATACACATTTGTAATGGGTGTCTGCCAGCGTAGAGTTAGATCAGCATTGAAAGAGAAAAAAGCACCGTCAGAAAAACCACCATTCGTTACATTGACTATTCCTGCAGCATCAATACTCATTCTTGGATAAGAGGCATTTCCATACAGTATAACTTGTGAACTGTCTGTAACATTTCCAGTTATGTGATTAATTCTGATCACTTTTCCGCTGCGACTATACGAGTAAACAGATCCATCCGGACCAATTCCAGAGGACGAGAAAGGAATATAATGTATAGGAATACTCCAGTTTTGAGTAAATTCTCCACCATTATCCGTGAACGAATAAAGCGAATCGGTTATTGGATTGTTTTGCGATCTCGGAAAATATATGGCTCCGTCCAAACCGATAAACAAGCCATGCTGCTGAACGAGACCCCCATCTAACGCGGATGTTTTATATAACACTACTCCTGTGGAAGAGTCGAAAGCAGCTACCTTTACAAATCCCATATCGTTGACTATCCCGTATATTTTCGAGTCATATATGGCCAGTTCTGCTCCATTCTGATAGCCCAATCTGTAGGTTTCCCATACGGTTGTGCCATCACTTTTGTTCATGCGCAGAACGGATTGGGTATTTCCAACAATTAGGTCGCCGTTTGTTAAAAAATTCAACCCCTCCGAAGCGCTTTCATCGATTAAACTTTCGGATTTCCAAAGCACCGAGCCATCGAAAACATCCAGTGCATAGAGATACGACTGATTACTGTTTCCAGATCGAGAAGCATATAAAACCCCATCTTTGATGGCAGAAATTTTATTGTACCAATCTGTCGCAGGAAAATCCAAAGGTAGATTTTTGGTCCACAACGTATCACCGTTTCGAATATCCATCATAACGATTTTACTTCCTTGAGCAAAGTCACCCAAATTATGGATGCGTACGGCTGCTAGATAAATACTATCCGATACGGGAGGTTCGGCAATAACGGAGTTTAGACCTCCCGACCACAACAGAGTTTCATCACTTGGCCCATACTGATTCGATAATCCATTTCTTTGGGGATTTCCACCTGTTGACGTATTCCAGTTTTGTGCCGAAAGGAAAAAGCTTGAAAAAAGTGTTAGCAACAAAATAGCGGAAGGCAATGTCTCACGATTCTTGATAAAAAATGATTTATAAACTTTCATAAAAATAGTTAGCAATAAAAGCTGAAATCTAACTGAAGTTTGGGTTGCAATATGATCACCATTACATTCAATTAGTGTTGAATTATCATTTTCTCATGGTGAATTTCAGCTTCCCCATAAAGTTCAATTACGTAGGATCCACTTGGGATATTGGAAACGTTAAATCTAAACATATCATTTTCAATGTTGCCACGCATGATAAGCTTGCCATTTAAATCAAGTAACTTCACCGTATGGTAGGCGTTTTTCATACCTTGGATGTTGAGTATATCATTTGCTGGATTTGGAAATATGAATAAAAACGAATGATCTAGATTATCAATGTGGGAGGAGTTTTCATCCTGGACACAACGGATTGGCAGTCCCGTTAAAATATGACTATCACTTGTATAAGCTGCTTCCGAGTCGTAACCAGCCAACAATACTGACGAGTTTAGTGCATCAACTGAACTTGAAGACCATTGATAAGCCATATACATCAAGTTTTCATAGGAACCGTTATTAGGCGCTCTCCACCCTGACGGTAACAAATTAAAACCACTTGAATTTGTTGCCCCTGTATTGGGTGACAACCAATGCGAGAAACCTGCCTCTTTGAGTTTCCCTCCAGCAACAGTTTCACCACCAAGAAAATTAATGAGCGACTCCCATTCTGCAATGGCTGGAACATGGTAACCTGCGGGACAAACATTTCTAGTGTCATTTACAACATACCAGTTGTATAAATTACCATATTCACTGGCGAGAATTTCATCCTCCTGATAATAACAGTAAGCGGCTTGAGTTTGTGATGACCACAACGTGCTATCTATCACGAGCGGAATTGGATCCTGATTATTGAATTTTTTCGTTTTCAAATTTTCCGCAATCCAAACTTGATTTCCAATTGAAATTGTGTTGTAGGTGTTCCCATCAACATCGGTTACGGTTTGACTAAATGCAATTGTCGTCACCAACAAGTAAAGGCTAATTAATAAGACGTTTTTTTTCATCAAGGGTAAGTTTTTCTAAATATTTTATTTTAAGAGGTTTATGTGTCCGTGATACGTTTTCACGGAATCATTCGATTTTCGTTTTAATTGAACGGAATAAGTATACACTCCATTGGGCTGAAGAACACCATTATAACTTCCATCCCAGCCTATATTTTTGTTGTTGGTTTGAAAAATAACTTCGCCCCACCGATTAAAGATCGTTAGTTCATAATTTAGGTCATCGAAGGCATCACTATAGATCGGCTGAAATGTATGGTTAAACTCATCTCCGTCAGGTGTAAATGTATTGGGTATATATAGAAATTCGTCTTCTTCAATGGTAATGTAAACAATAGTCGTATCCACACAACCACTCTCATTTTCTCCGACAATCACATACATGGTATTTTCCAGTGGTGTGGCAATTGGATTCGAACAATCACTGCAATTCAAACTTGCCGATGGACTCCAGGAATAAGCAATTGCACCGCTTGCATTCAATTGAATAGATTCGCCCGGATTGATGGTTGCGGAAGATGGAAAAACGTCAAAACTGAATAAATTGATTTGAGGAACCGTATAGTTTTCAGTAACGATGCAGCCATTTTGGTCTGTTATTGTTACGGCGTAATTTCCAGAAGCCACATTTGAAAGTACATTTCCTATGCTTCCGCCTGTTGACCAACTGTAGCTAAAAGGAGCGGCACCACTTATTATCATTAACGAGATAGATCCGTCTGAAGCACCACAAGTAGCGGATGAAATTGATTCTATAACATTGAAAGAATTGGTTTCTGTTAATGTTATCGTTGTATCTATCGGACAGCCATCTGCACTATTTATTGTGATATCATAAGACCCTGGAGCAAGGTCACAAATACTATCCACAATCATAATTGTAGGAAAAGGCCAGTTGTAAAAATACGTTCCGGCAGGAGATGGATCAAAATAAATACATCCATTGTTGTTTCCACAAGTAGGCTGAATAACCGTTGCGTTCAATTGATACGGATTGGCTTCATCTATGGTGAATGTTTGAGTGCTTGAATTACCACATTCATTGGTAATTGTGCAAGTGTAGATGCCTGCAGTCAAACCGTTCGCTGTAGCATTTGAACCTCCACTTGGAGCCCACGAATACGTGAATGAAGTTCCACCAGAAGGAACTACAGTGGCAGATCCATTTGACCCTCCACTGCAAGTTACATTTGTTTGACTTGAAGTGGACGTTACCGTAGGACAGGGGTTTAACCCGGGCGGCTGAATACAACAGTTTCCTCCAGTAGAAACATTAATGGTTTCATTTAACCAGCAGTTGTATTGAGTTTGATGAAAAAGAAGTGTACCTGCTGTAGCATTCAGAAAATAATAAACAACTTCGTCGGGAGTATTTCCTCCACCAGCATTGATAGTTGTATCGCAAAGTCCTGCAACTCCCAACATTCCTCCGCCCCATGGACCTGAGCCATTTCCATGTGTAGGAGTGTAGCCAACCTGTGGTGGATTCATGGGAGGACTGATCGTTACGATGTTAGAAGGCACCCCCGTAACGGAGGTGGTAAAGTTTCCAAGTCCGCAGTTATTGTTATTCTGATTTGAGTTCATGCCCGCATAAACTACTTGGGTAATATTCCCGACAAATGGTCTAGTAAAAGAAACTTGGATGGGTTCATAGGTGCAAATCCCTACCTTCAGATTCGGAATGTTCTGATCTACATTGATGGTGAGTATTCCCCCATCGTAATTGGAGTAGATGATCAGGTTACCACTGGGATTGCAATTAGTTGAACCACTGCTTCCCTGACCGGAAGAAATTCCAAACATCGGACGAGAGGATGTTGCACTTGCAGTGGTAGCAGTTGAGATATTGGCGTATTGACTAATCGGTACGCCACCATTGTCTGCAAAATTACCCGCAATCGCAGCACTTGATGCGGAAAACGACAATTCTACACATAGATTATCGGTAAAATTATAGTCAAAGGGTGTCTGTAAAACGATAAAAGTCCAGTTGTTTGAGGGAACACCCGCGGCGCCAATGATGGGGGTTAAAGAGTAACTACTTGATGAAAGCACTGTTTGAGGTGGACCAGCATTGAAATTGGCATTGAATTGAGTACCCGGATTATTCAAAGTGGTATGGCCCATTCGAATTTCAAAATTGGTCAATACGGTAGTAGGGTTCGAAGAACCGCCTCCAAAGCGAAACCAGATCGTGTCTATGCTTACAGGTCCAGTAACATTCGTAACCATATTTGCAATTTCTGACTGGGTGTAAATGAATTGAAATTTTTCGCATGCTGCCTGGTTAAAAAAAAGGTTGTTAACCCCTGAATTTGTAGGTAAGTGGAAGTAATGTGGTGGAGTCTGTGCATGTAGCTCCGAAAAAAGGAACATAAGTAAGCAAAACAATCTGATGCAGGACTTCAATGATTCAATGACCAATGGAATGATACACATGGTATTTCCTAAATAATTATGTTACCTATGTTTTTAATTCAAAATCAAAACAACCAAAAATAAGAATAAGTTAGCGGAATTTCGCTCCTATTTGAGGCAATAGTCTATATTTGCATAACTATTTATAATATAGCCATATAGAAGTTTATGCTTGCTTTAAATTCGTTATTCGAGTTGGTAAAAACGTTAGATATTCATGAAAAGAGGTATCTGATGGGTAAAGGCAAAAAGATCGGAAATGGGCAATCTGCCTATTTAAAAATGCTCGACGCAATTTACAAAATGAAGGAATATGATGAAAACGAATTAAGAAACGTATTTTCATCCGTTTCAAATTCAAATAAACTAGATGTTAAAAAGCATTATTTATATTATTGGATTTTAAATCATTTGAATGAATATCACGGCAAAAACTACCACTCACATAGAAATATCCAACAGGTACAATTGTTATTGGATCGCTCCTTAGTCAACCATGCAAAACAGCTGATTTCAACCATAAAAGGCGACATAATCAAAACTGAAAATTATCTTGAAATCCTTAGTTTACTGGAGAAAGAATTGACAATTCAAAAATACAAGAATGGTTTTGATTCACTCAAAATACTAGAAGAGATCGAATTTTTTTCAAATCATTATAAAGATTTAAAAGCAGTAGAATTCATCAAGTTAAATTTCAGAAAAATATTAGATTATAATATGTTTTCGAGAACCATTGAAGTTGAGGAGCAAATCAATTATCTATTTGGTGGAAAAATTAAAAAGCTTAGAATATCATCAGATAGTTTTTTAGTAGGGTTTAATTTTAATTTATTGTATTACTGGAAATATGCTTCGGAAAACAATTGGGGAAATGCGTACAAATATGCACTGAATAATTACCACTTACTACTCGCGAATCCTGATAAAATCCGCTATTTCCCCGAATTTTCAATGCATATTTTATACAACCTTTTGAATGCTGCGAGTATTACAGGTAAAGGCATTTATACGCAGGTCTTAAAAAAAATGAAAGAACTTATTGCTCAGCAGAAAAATAAACGTATTCAACAAGATGGGCTCTTTTACCTTTATGTTTCCAATTTAATCCATTTAAACAGAAATAAAACAAAATTTTTAAAGTCAAAACTGGTCGTTGAATCTTACCAATTCATTGAGCGGCACAAGCATAGTTTTTCAAATATTCGTTTGAATAATTTTTATTTTGACCTCGCCAAATCATACTATTATTTATCGGATTTTAGGAAGGCGTTTTCCGTTTTGAATGAGATGTATCAAAATTTTTATTCGAAAGATTATACCATTGATTTCAATTCGCACTCAAGATTTTTATACTGTTTCGTCTGCTTTGAACTCGGAGAATATGATCTTTTAATTTCAACGGCTAAATCTATTGCGGATTTTATGAAAAGAAATGGAATTTTATTCAAATTTGAAAAAAAAATGATCCGATTTATAATTAATGAGTTACCTATTTTGTTGGAGAAACCCATTGAAGCGAGAAGAAAAAAAATGGAAAAACTAAAAATGGATATTACAACCATCTTTGAATCGAGTTACGAAAGAAAAGTATTGAACTACTTCGATTATTTTCATTGGATTGATACGCAGATAGAACGTTCTTATCATTAACTATATTGTAAACAGCCATTGAGAAATATTTCAATTTGCATTTAGCATGGATAGCCTAAGAAAAAACAAAATGACCTCAAAGGCTGATCTTGATTCCAGTATTATATACAATTCCATCTACAGGAGTGCAAACTTCTTTAAAATGAGGAGTAAAATTAGGTCCAGAAATTAAACTTCTAAAATTGGTTTGTCGCACATTGGTAAAATTTTCAATATTGCCAAAAAAGGTATAATTTTTTCCTTTATATTCTACCACCGCTCAATAAGTCCAAAATTTAATTTTTTGAATTAAAACTAGAATATCTTTTGATATTCAATGCTTTACAAAATAAATTTAAATGAAATAGATTTTTTTTTAAAATTTTAAAAATTATTAAAAATGACTATTAATTTTGCAAGCGCATTAAATCGATAATGCAATGTTTATAAAGAAGAGGTGAGAGACAGGCTCTGAGACCCTCTGGCAACCAACTTAAAGTCGGCATAGTTCGATTGGAAAACCGGTGCCAACTCCTGATTCCAATTTTGGAAGAATATAAAAAAATGAAAATGAAAAAGTTTACTTTTCTTAAAATCACCCAAAATCCAATTGAAGTAACCTATACTTCATCTCACCTCTTGAATTTTTCAAGTTGTTGTTGCATGTGCTGTTGTTGCATGTGCTGTTAATTCCTTCCCAAGGCTTTTAATCTGGTGGCACAGAATTCTCCGGGCCCTGAAATCTTTTGCGCCAATTTTAAGTAAATAATCAAATTTTAACTTTTAAAAAATTAAAAAATGTCTACAAAAAACTATCATTTTGAAACGCTGCAACTTCATGCAGGTCAAACAGCTGATCCAGTAACAGGTTCTCGGGCTGTTCCAATTTACCAAACGTCTTCTTATGTTTTCAATGACGCGGAGCATGCTGCTAATCTTTTTGGATTAAAAGAGTTTGGCAATATTTACACGCGCATTATGAATCCCACTACCGATGTATTCGAGAAGAGAATCGCTGCGCTCGAAGGAGGGGTCGCTGCAGTGGCAGTTTTCTCCAGTTAAACTAAGAAAGTTTAACTAAAGTACTTTATTTTCAATTATAAAGAAATATTTTTTATCTTAGATAATTAGAAAAACTATTCCGGATATTTTCAAATTATTTTGTCTCAACTAACTTAAATTTATTAACATATATTATTGTTTATCAATTACATATGTTTTTATAATCCCCCTCCGACTCCACAAAAAAAAAGCCCTCTTTTGGAGGGCTTTTTTTGTGAAAACAAAAAATAAACGATCGCCTTGCGATCAAAGCTTTTTGATCCACTGCACGTTAGTTGAAAGGGAAAGAACGGGCGATGAATTGGCATCATATCTACTTATTTGTTAATTTTCCGAACTGCTAACCTGCGCTTTTTTAAACGAATCTATGAGTTTAGTCAATTCTTTTATCAATCAAATCGGTCGTGAACTTGGTCGCGACGCCTATCGCTCTGTTGTTTCATCTGTGTCGAGAGGTGCTAGTAAACAACAAATTGTCAATTCAGATGAACCGCTGTACAAGCAAGTAATCAATTTTGAATTACTGGCAAATGATGAAAAAACTTATAAGCATTTGGCTAATTTGGTAGAGAAAGCGGAGCACACAGACCCAGAAGATTTTGAATGGCAAGAGCTTTTTTATGAAATAGACAATAAAATTGATTTTTGCAAAGTACATCTTGCAGAAGAATACTTGCCCCAACTTGAAAAATTGGATCAAATCAATGCTGAAAATTACAAATGGGTCAGAGGCAAACACCTTAAGTATATCGATACAGTGATCAGTCATTTTGACACAATTGAAAGCCAGTTATCTCAAAAAAATATGGCAGTGGCTTTCCTACTTACTTTGATCGGACTTCGGGCCAGTTATTTAGGAGAAAAGCTGATCTATACCGTCATTAATGTCTTGTATATTTTCTTGCTTGGCTTTACCTTCTGTAATGGTTTAATGACCTATACATATCCGAAAACGTTTGGCGGAAATCTTCCTAGTGATAGCGCAGAAGAACTCGCTAACATAGCATCTGTTGGCATGATGCTCATGGGTATTGCTGTATTTTTTTATTTGTTATACTTCGGACTCGGCGTGTACAAGATATCCAAATACAAAAAAGAGATACAGAAAAACACAGATTCCAAGCAGAAATTTGTCACGTACAAAGCTGAACTAAGTCAATAGACATTGTAGAAAAGCAGCTGTTGGCGCCAGGTTAAAACGCCTCCCCAACTACGAAATAAAAGTAGCCGCCTTCGGTGCCGTAGCCGTAGTCCAGGCGGATGTTGAGGCGTTCGGCAGGGTCTACGACAAACCGTAGGCCGGTGCCTATGGAATACTTGAGGTTTTGAATTGTGAGGTCAGAACTTGGGCCAAAGACGTCGCCCACTCCGGCAAAAGCGACTGCGCCAAAGCGCCACCACAATGGAAAGCGGTATTCGAGTTGCGTGGCTGCAAAATGACGGTCGCGGAAGCGGTTTTTGGGGTAGCCACGCAAAATATCGTCATTGCCCAATGTCGATAAATCTAAAAATGGTACGTCACCGAACGAGAAACGAGATTTGAACTGAAAAGCCAATACCTGCTTTGGCCTAATTTGCCAATATTGCTGGTAAACGCCATTAATGACTTGAAAAGAGAAAGTGGAGCCCAAAGGCTGTGTAAAGAGGTAGGTAGATAGCTCTGCCAAGCGACCTTTGTATGGATTAATGATGTTATCGCGGGTATCTATTACCCCAACCAAACCCAACGCAGACCCGACGCCACCTTGGTAACCGGTAATGCTGCCGTTTGCCAATTGACCACCTTCTGTGTAATTGAAGCCGTATTCATATTCCAATTCGTAATCAAAGCCCAAGAAAAAACCAGGTTTGATTTTCTTCAATTGCAAAGACTTCAATACAAACAAGTTGTAGCTGTATTTTTCTTCTTGCGATTTACTGGTATTGTTTCCGATGCCATAAAAGCGATCTGGAAAATCGCGGTACCTGATATCTCCCTTGAGCAAGAAGTTTTCGTTGCCGGTAAATACCTGCCAGGTAGCCCAAGTGTCTAGCTGTTTGTTCTGGGTGTAATCGGCTAAAAACTGAAGGTAAGAAACCCGAGGCAACTCATCTGTAGGGAGCTTTGGTTTTACTTTAAAGTAATAAACTCCGGCTGCACCCGCCGCCCAGCGGGTATCGGGGGTATAGTAAAGAAGTGGCAAAACGAACAAACCACTTTTATCTTTTGGAATGGTATCTGCAAGTGGCGCAAAGCCAAAAACTTTTTGATGCTTCGCAATTGAATCCAAATTCGTTTGAGCCCTGACCACATGCAGGAAAGCTAGAAAGCTGAATAAAAATAAGAGCCTGTTTATTTTGAACACTTTATATTCTTGGATTCTTACAAATATAATCCATATTTGAACAGCCTTTTAATTGATAACTTTAGAAAAAACCCATATGTCAAAAAAACGAATTCCGACTTTACTTTTCTTACTCCTCAACTTTGCGGCATTGGCTATCGGCGGTTTGTTTACCGGTAGTGGCGTTTCGTCTGAATGGTACCAAAATCTGGATAAAGCACCTTGGACGCCGCCCGGATGGGTTTTTGGAGCGGCCTGGACACTCATAATGGTCTGCTTTGCCTTTTACATGGGCCAACTTTGGGTCAATGCATCCAAACACAAAGGCTTGCTGCTACGCAGTTATGGCCTTCAATGGGTTTTGAACGTGGCTTGGAATCCGGTGTTTTTCTATTTTCAGAAAGTTGACATCGGGCTGTTGGTCATCGTTGGGCTCTTGCTGA
>Ga0208439_1000135_pt1 | contig 34993 bp, 29 predicted proteins | sample ColrivemetaGS703_FD_187621 | JGI IMG/M metagenome (GOLD analysis project Ga0208439, IMG submission 187621) | Estuarine microbial communities from the Columbia River estuary - Freshwater metaG S.703 (SPAdes) (version 2) | ecosystem: Environmental > Aquatic > Marine > Intertidal zone > Estuary ...
AGAGTCTTTAATTATCACTATTTATACAATTAGCTTGTTGCTTATTTTTATGTATGCACTTGCGCAATTAAACTTACTTGTTAATTATTTAAAGTATCGGGACAAACCCGACAATTCTCCAAAGTTCGACTTTAATAATCCTGATGAAATTCCATACGTAACCATACAATTACCGGTTTATAACGAATTGTACGTAATGGAACGTTTGTTAGAAAACATTGCAAAAATCGACTATCCAAAAGATAAATTAGAAATTCAGGTTTTAGATGATTCAACGGACGAATCTGTAGAAACAACAGCCAAACATGTTAAAATTATTCAAGATTTAGGAATTGACATTCAACATATTAGAAGAGAAAATAGACAAGGATTCAAAGCAGGTGCTTTGAAGGAAGGTTTAAAAACAGCTAAAGGTGAATTCATTGCTATTTTTGATGCCGATTTTTTACCAAAAGAGGACTGGTTATATCAAACGATTCCTTATTTTAAAGATCCACAATTGGGTGTTGTGCAGACAAAATGGAGTCATATCAACCGAAATTATTCTACACTAACAAAAATTCAAGCATTTGCTTTGGATGCACACTTTACTTTGGAACAAGTTGGAAGAAATAGCAAAGGACATTTTATCAATTTTAATGGAACTGCTGGCGTTTGGAGAAAAGAATGTATTTATGACGCTGGAAACTGGGAAGGAGATACTTTAACAGAAGATTTAGACTTAAGTTACAGAGCCCAATTCAAAAATTGGAAATTCAAATATTTAGAAAAAGTAGAAACTCCTGCTGAGCTTCCAGTAGTAATTAGCGCTGCAAGATCTCAACAATTCAGATGGAATAAAGGTGGTGCTGAGAATTTTCAAAAAATGATTAAACGCATTATTTTAAATAAAAATAGTACTTTTAAAACCAAGGTACACAGCGTATTACATTTGCTGAATAGCAGTATGTTTACTTTCATTTTTTTAGTTTCTGTATTGAGTGTTCCTATGCTTTATATCAAAAATGAATATGCACATTTAAAGCCTTATTTTTATGTAATGAGCTTTTTCGTTGTAAGTTCACTCATATTTTTTATCTGCTATTGGTTCATGTATAAAAACTTCTATGGTGGGGGTTTTAAAAATTTTATAAATTACATTGGTGCCTTTTTTACTTTTTTTTCCATTGCAATGGGTTTTTCATTACACAATACAATTGCAGTTATTGAGGGGCATATTGGCAAAAAAAGTGAATTTGTGAGAACTCCAAAATTCAATATTTTAACACTTAAAGATAGCTGGAAAAGCAATAAATACATTAAAAAAAGACCTTCATTTTACGTGATTTTAGAAGGATTATTAGCACTTTACTTTGTTTTTGGAATGTACAGCGCTTTTATTGTTGGTGATCAAGGGGGAGATTTCGGACTTTTCCCATTTCATTTGATGCTATTTATTGGATACTTTTACGTATTTTTTAAATCAATTTTTTCAAAAGCGTAGTGACTTTTCTCAACAAACATAAAAATTGGTTTGTTGTTTTTGCTAGCGTTATTAACTATGTTTTTATTGCATATTTTTTAGAGAGAACTTCTTTTGAAATACTTCTTCTCTGCTGGATTTTTCTCTTTGGATGTTTTTATTATTTAGTAAAAAATCAATCTTTTTCTTTTAAGTATTTGGTCGGAATTTCAATTCTTTTCAAGTTGATTTTTCTATTTGCAACGCCTAGTTTATCCCAAGATTTTTACAGATTTATTTGGGATGGTAGAATGATTTTTGAGGGACTAAATCCATATCTTTCTAAACCTGAAACTTTTATAAAAAGCAACCAATTTATATTAAATGATGCCAAAACATTGTATGATGGAATGGGAATTTTAAATGGAAGTCACTTTACCAATTACCCACCAATTCATCAATTCGGATTTTTAATTGCAGCACTTTTTGCGAATAAATCCATATTTGGAAGCATTCTTGTATTGAGGATTCTAATTATTTTAGCAGATGTTGGAATTCTTTTCATAGGGAAAAAATTATTAGAAAGATTACATCTCCCCAATTACAGTATTTTTTGGTATGCATTGAATCCTTTTATCATTATTGAAATGACAGGAAATTTACATTTTGAACCTGTCATGTTATTCTTTTTGACACTTAGTTTCTATAAATTACAGCAACAAAAATGGATTTTAGGAGCTGTTTTTATGGGTTGTGCTATTTCTGTAAAACTGATTCCATTGCTCTTTTTACCTTTGTTTTTAAGGTGGTTTACTTCAACGAAATCAGAGTCTAATTCAAATAAATCAACAAATTTCCTAAGTTTCTTAAAAAAAATAGATATTAGAAAATTGACGATGTTTTACATAATAATTGTAAGTGTTGTTGTATTATTATTTACGCCTTTTCTATCCCAAAATTTAATTGCAAACTATACAAAATCAGTCGGTTTATGGTTTACAACCTTCGAGTTTAATGCGAGTTTTTATTATCTTTTCAGAGAAATCGGCTATCTAATTACCGGCTATAACGAAATTTCAATTATTGGAAAAATAACTGCATTATGCACTGTTGTTTTCATTTTAATCCTTGGGTTTTTCAGGAGAAATAATACTATAGAAAACCTTTTTATTTCTATGCTTTTTAGCATCAGTTTTTATTATTTTTTTTCAAGTACTGTGCATCCTTGGTATGTAGCAACTCCTCTGCTTTTATGTATTTTCACAAAGTATAGATTTCCCATTTATTGGTCGTTTGTTGTCATTTTAAGTTATCATGCTTATTCAAATTCTACTTGGAATGAAAATTTATTTTTAGTTGCTTTTCAATATATTTTGCTATTTTTTTTCATAATTTATGATAGTAAAAAACAATTCGTTAATATTTAATTGTTAAAAAAATACATTTATTTTCATATATTCGTGCTTAAAATTTTTTCTAATGAATAAACTCACAATTAAAGACATTGCAAAAAAATTTAATGTCTCTATTTCAACCGTTTCTAAAGCTTTGAATGATAGCTATGAAATTAGTGACGCTACCAAAGAAAAAATTCAAAAATATGCGAAAGAAAACAATTATAAACCCAATTTTAATGCACTAAGCTTAAAAAACAGAAGTACAAAAACCATTGGGATTATTCTTCCAACCATGTTAAATTACTTTTTTGCACAGGTTTTTAATGGCATAGAAAAAACGGCTTTAGAAAGAGGTTATAAAGTAATTACCTGTATATCAAACGAATCCCATGACAAAGAATTAGAAATTATTGAAATGCTTTCCAACGGAAGTATTGATGGATTTATCCTTTCAATGTCAAAAGAAACAGAAATCAATGCAAATTTTTCTCATTTTCAAGAAACCATTGAAAACGGAATTCCAATTGTAATGTTTGACAGAGTTGCACCAAGCATTGAATGTGATAAAATCATTACTGACGATTTTAATGGCGCATTAAACACAGTAGAACATTTGTATAAAAGTGGTCATAAAAAAATAGGTTTTGTATCTACATTAAGCAATTTACACATAGGGCAACAACGATTTTTAGGATATAAAAAAGGGTTAGAAACAGTTGGCTTGCCATTCAATGAAGATTTCATTATCAACATTATTGATACAGATTATAAGAAATATGAAGAAATCTTATTGCCTTTCTTGAAAAAAAATAAATTAGATAGTATCATTACAACAGGTGAATCTGCTGCTGTTGCATCAATGAAAGCTTCGCTGAAATTGGGCTATCAAATTCCTAAAGATATGTCAGTAATTGCATTTTCAAACGGAACTTTAGCAAGACATTCAAGTCCAAAAATGACAACAATTAGCCAACATGGAGAATTGATGGGCGAAACTGCAGCAAATATTTTGATTGACAGATTGGAAAATAAATTGACTGATTTTACTACTAAAGTCATTAAAACAGATTTGGTAATCCGAGATTCTACCAAATAATTGATGGATTTTTCCCCTATAAAATTGGTAGTTTCTGATATGGATGGCACATTGCTCAATTCCAAAGGAAAAGTGAGTGATCAATTCTTTTTGCTTTTTAAAAAATTGCAAGAAAAAAACATTCGTTTTTGTGCTGCAAGTGGCAGACAACATAATAGTATTGTATCGAAATTAGATATTATCAAAGATCAAATTTATGTAATTGCAGAAAATGGTGGCGTTGTAAAACAAGGAAAAACCACCTTACTTTCACACTTTTTAGACGCCAAAAAAGTACAAGAGCTGATTCCTGTTTTACGAAAAATTTCTGGAGCAAATATGGTGCTTTGTTGTGATAATTCAGCCTATATCGAAAGCAAAGACAACCGTTTTATCTCACTTTTTCAAGAATATTATCACAGTTTTCAACAAGTGCAAGATGTCATGGAAATTGCAAAAACAATTCCTGTTTTTAAAATTGCAGTATATCATTTTGATTCATCAGAAAAGTTTATTTTTCCTGTAGTGAAAGATTTTAAAAACGAGGTTTTATTAAAAATTTCTGGACAACATTGGTTGGATATTTCTGATGAAAAAGCCAACAAAGGCAATGCTTTAAAAGCCGTTCAACAGCTTTTGAGTGTTACAAAACAAGAAACTTTGGTCTTTGGTGATTATCACAATGATATTGAGATGATGCAAGAAGCTGGAATGATTTTTGCCATGAAAAACGCGCACGAAGACATCAAAAAAATTGCTGATTTCATCACAGAAAGTAATGATGATTTTGGTGTAGAAATGATGTTGGAAAGTTTGGTAAATCAATCCAAATAGTCTTTTTTAAAACTCTATCGCAACTACCAAACCTTCATTTCCTCTGATATTAAAAACGGTTTCATCCTCAAAAATCAAATATTGACCTTTGATACCTACTAATTTTCCAGAGAATTTTTTTTCTTTTTCTAAAGACAAACTTTTGGGTTTTTCAGGATATTGCAACACTGGAAAATGAATCTGTGTTTCTTGGTTATTTTCAATAAAATAAGGCATTACTTCAGCGGGAATGTATTTTTTTAGCTGATCTCTCCACACAACTAAATCTTCGTCTTTGCAATCATTTTGCAACATTTTTCGCCAATTGGTTTTGTCAGCAACATGGGCTTTTAAAGCAACTTCTGTAATTCCTGCCAAATATCTATTAGGAACTTCTACTATCTCTATGGCCTCGTGTGCACCTTGATCAATCCATCTTGTGGGCACTTGTTGCTTTCTAGTAACGCCCACTTTTACGTTGCTAGAGTTTGCCAAATACACAATATGTGGTTGCAATTGAACTGATTTTTCATAGGCTAAATCACGATCCTCAATACCCAAATGCGCTTTGCTCAACTCAGGTTTCATGATCCAATCCCCGGCATTTGGGGTTTCAAAAAAGCACGATTTACAAAAACCTTGTCTGTAAATTGGTTTTTCTAATTCGCATTGCAAACATTGATATTTGATAAAAGAAATCGAAATTTTCGTATTCAATAATTGATTTATATGCAAAAAATCAGATTGCATGTCTAAAAAATATTGAATCTCGTCCAAATATTCCGTTTTCATTTTTTTTAACACTCCTTGATAGTTCATGACCAAATTTTAGTAATTTTAGCTCTTGACAAAATTACACAAAAATCACAAGGTAACTTATGCCAAACTTCATTGTTAATTCTATTATTTCCTGGTTTTTAAAAAAACGCATTCATCAAATAGATTTATTTCTCAAGTACCCTATCGATGTTCAGGAAGAATTATTGTTGAAATTGGTAACCAGTGCAAAAAAAACTGAGTTTGGAAAAGGACACCAATTTTCAGAAATCGAAAACTATCAAGATTTTGTAAAAAATGTTCCGATTCAAAAATACGAAACCATTGCTCCCTTAATTGAACGTTGCAGAAAAGGCGAGCAAAATTTGTTTTGGCCAACACCTATCAAATGGTTTGCAAAATCGAGCGGAACTACCAATGCAAAAAGCAAATATATTCCTGTAAGTAACGAAGCTTTGGAATTTTGTCACCTAAAAGGTGGCAAAGACATGTTATGTTTATACATTAACAACAACGAAGAAACTCAATTATTTACAGGAAAAGGATTGAAATTAGGAGGAAGTTCAGCGATTTACGAAGATAACAATTCCTATTTTGGTGATTTATCTGCTATCATTACTGAAAATTTGCCTTTTTGGGCAGATTTTAGTTCCGCTCCAAAGCAAGAAACGGCATTATTGGCAGAATGGGAAACAAAATTGGAAGCAATTATTGAAGAAACCATTCAAGAGGACATCACTAGTCTGGTAGGTGTTCCCAGTTGGATGTTGGTTTTATTGAACAGAGTTTTAGATAGAACAGGGAAAAATAATATTCTGGAAGTTTGGCCAAATTTAGAAGTGTATTTTCATGGAGGGGTCAATTTCAATCCGTACAGAGAACAGTTTAAAAAACTAATCCCAAAAAAGAATTTCAGATATTACGAAACATACAATGCATCAGAGGGATTTTTTGCCATTCAGGATCAAAATAATTCTAAAGAATTATTATTAATGTTAGATTATGGAATTTTTTACGAATTCATTCCAATGACCGAATATAAAGGAGAAAGTTCAAAAGCTATTCCTTTATCCGAAGTAAAAAAAGAGGTGGATTATGGGTTGATCATCACCACAAATGCAGGTTTGTGGCGCTACATGATTGGTGATACCATCAAATTTACTTCTTTAGAACCTTACAGAATAAAAATAACAGGAAGAACTAGACATTACATCAATGTTTTTGGTGAAGAATTGAATATCGAAAATGTTGAAGATGCCTTGAATTTAGCTTGTAAAAAAACCAACTCAACCATAACAGATTATACATTAGCCCCCATTTTTATGGAAGGAAAAAATAGTGGTGGTCATGAATGGTTGATAGAATTTAAGGATGTTCCAGAAAATTTATTATACTTTACGGAATTATTAGACAATGCCTTAAAATCAATAAATTCCGATTATGAAGCAAAAAGATATAATAATTTAACCTTGGCTTTTCCAAAAGTCAATGTCGGTAGAAAAGGGTTATTTTATGATTGGCTAAAGAAAAAAGGTAAATTGGGTGGGCAACACAAAGTACCAAGATTGTCTAATAAAAGAGAATTTTTAGAGGAATTATTAAATTTATAATTTTTCAATTAAAATTATTAAAAATAAAAAAAGGTATGATTTTTGATAAAAATCTTCAATTATCAATCATAGATTTTTATAGATGTTAAAACAACTATTCTTTTTCTCAGTTTTGCTTTTTTTTGGTGCACAATCATTTTCTCAAACAGTAACTATCGTAAATAAAGAGACCAATGAACGTTTAGAACAGGTTACCATTTTTGATCAAAAAACAAAAGACTACGTTACTACAAACGAAAAAGGACAAGCAGATATCAGTAGTTTTAAAAATGCAGAAAAAATAGAAGTTCGTTTTTTAGGTTTTAAGTCGAAACTAAAAACCTATAACGAAATTAAAAATAATAGGTTTGTAATTAAACTAGAGCCAAGTATTTTGAGTATGGATGAAATTGTAGTTTCAGCCTCAAAATGGAAACAAAAAAAGTCAGAACTTGCTACAAAAGTGGCCGTAATTTCAAAAAAAGAAATTCAATTATTAAATCCGCAAACAGCTGCTGATTTATTGACAGTTTCAGGAAAAGTATTTATGCAAAAAAGCCAACAAGGAGGAGGAAGCCCAATGATTAGGGGCTTTGCAACCAACAGATTGTTGTATACTATTGATGGTGTTCGTATGAATAATGCCATTTTTAGAGCTGGAAATATTCAGAATGTAATTTCATTAGATCCTTTTTCAATAGAAAAAACAGAAGTTGTTTTTGGACCTGGTTCTGTAATTTATGGAAGTGACGCTATTGGCGCAGTAATGAGTTTTAAAACGATTACTCCAAAATTTTCTTTTGAAAATAAACCTTTAATTTTCGGAAATGCTTTTGCCCGTTTTTCGTCTGCAAATGAAGAAAAAACGGTGCATGCTGACATCAATCTTGGTTTTCAAAAATGGGCATTTGTAACCAGTATTTCTCATAATGACTATGGAGATTTAACCATGGGAAGCAATGGTCCTGATGAATATTTACGGAATTTTTATGTAGAAAGAATTAACAATCAAGATGTTGCGATTGCAAACGAAAATCCTGAAAAACAAATTCCAACAGGATATACCCAACTCAATTTGATGCAAAAAGTAGGATTTAAATCTGATGATAATTGGGATTTTGAATATGGATTTCATTTTTCTGAAACCTCAAGTTATGACAGATATGATCGTTTAATCATCACCAGAAATGGAAATCCTAGAGATGGCGAATGGAAATATGGGCCTCAAAAATGGTTGATGAACAATCTTGAAATTGATAAAAATATGGCACATTCATTTTTTGACAATGTCAGCTTAAGACTTACTCATCAAAATTTTGAAGAAAGTAGAATTAGCAGAGGATTCAACAGAAATAGCAGAGAAACAAGAACTGAAAAAGTAGCTGCTTTTTCAACTAACTTAGATTTTTCGAAAGTTTTAAGCAAACGAAATAAGTTATTTTATGGCACTGAATACGTGTTTAATGAAGTAACATCTACAGGAGTCAATACAGATATTTCTTCAAATATTTCACAAAAAGGCCCAAGTCGATATCCAAATGCTACTTGGTCATCTTTAGGTTTTTACATCTCAAATCAAACAGATTTTGATTCAAAATGGACATTGCAAACAGGTTTGCGTTATAATTTTTATACGCTTGATGCTGTTTTTGATACTACTTTTTATCCTTTTCCTTTTACAGAAGCAAAAATTGATGATGCTGCATTTTCAGGAAGCATTGGTTTGGTTTTTAGACCTGAAAAAACATGGTTGTTAAGTACAAATATGTCATCCGCTTTTCGTTCTCCAAATGTAGATGATGTTGGAAAAGTGTTTGACTCTGAACCCGGTTTTGTAGTGGTTCCAAATCCAAATTTAAAAGCAGAATATGCTTATAATACAGATGTTTCTATCGCTAAAACACTTAGTAATTTTGTAAAAGTTGAATTGACAGGATTTTATACTTTATTAAAAAATGCCATGGTTCGAAGAAATTTTACTTTGAATGGACTTTCAGAAATTATGTATGATGGAGAAATGAGCCAAGTACAAGCGATTCAAAATGCTGCTAATGCAAATGTATATGGATTTCAAACAGGTATTGAAATTGATCTTGGAAAAGGCTTTATATTTTCATCAGATTTTAATTATCAAAAAGGAGAGGAAGAAATGGAGAATGGAGAAAAAAGTCCCTTAAGACATGCAACTCCATGGTTTGGAACTACGCGTTTTAGTTATAGTAATGACAAATTTAATGCTCAATTATATGCAAATTACAGTGGTGAAGTAGCTTTTGAAGACATGCCTGAATCTGAAATTGCAAAACCTTTTTTATATGCAATTGACCTAAATGGCAATCCTTATTCACCATCTTGGTTTGTTTTAAATATCAAAACATCGTATAAATTTAAAGAAAATTTACTGTTTTCGTCAGGAATTGAAAACATTACTGACCTTCGTTACAGACCTTATAGCTCAGGAATTGTTTCTCCGGGAAGAAATTTTGTAGTTTCTTTAAAAGCAACTATTTAAGTTAAATTTTACGTTCTACAACGTAATCAATCATTGTTTTTAGGGAATTTTTATACTCAGAATCTGGATATTGTTCTAAAATAGCAAGTGCTTTATTTTTATACTCGTTCATTTTTGAAGTCGTATATTCAATTCCTCCATGATTTTTAACAAAACTGATCACTTCTTTTACGCGAACTTTATCTCTATTATATTTTTTAATAGAATTGATAATCCATGCTTTGTCTTTTTTGGAACACGTATTCAACGAATAAATCAACGGCAAAGTCATCTTTTGTTCTTTAATGTCAATACCTGTTGGTTTGCCAATTTTTTCATCAGAATAATCAAACAGGTCATCTTTTATTTGAAAAGCGATGCCAATATATTCGCCAAATTTGCGCATTTGCAAGACAGTTTCTTCATTTGCACCCACAGAAGCAGCTCCAATTCCACAACAAGCTGCAATTAACGTAGCCGTTTTTTGACGAATGATATCAAAATAAATATCTTCAGAAATATCTAACTTTCGCGCTTTTTCAATCTGCAATAATTCACCTTCACTCATTTCACGAACAGCAATTGAAATCAATTTAAGCAAGTCAAAATCACCATTATCAATCGAAAGTAATAATCCTTTTGACAATAAAAAATCACCAACCAAAACCGCAATTTTATTTTTCCAAAGAGCGTTTATCGAGAAAAAACCACGCCTTCTATTGCTATCATCTACCACATCATCATGCACTAAAGTTGCAGTATGAATCAATTCAACTACTGATGCGCCTCTGTACGTTCGTTCATCAAAACCACCATCAGAAACCATTTTTGCTACCAAAAAAACAAACATAGGTCGCATTTGTTTTCCTTTTCTGCGGATAATGTAATAGGTAATTCTGTTTAAAAGTGGCACATTGGATTGCATCGAATCTTTGAATTTTTTTTCAAAGAGTTCCATTTCAATTTTAATAGGAAGTTTTATGAGTTCTACTGGTTTCATTCGTCAACAAAAATAAACAATATAAATGAACAAGTCAGTGTATGAAAATCTAGTTTGATATAAAATATAGTTAAGATTTATTCGCTAATTGTCCACAAGCAGCATCAATATCTTTCCCTCTACTTCTTCTCACATTTACAGTGATATCATGCATTTCTAAATTGGAAATGTAATTGTTGATGGCACTAGAACTTGCTTGCTGAAATTGTCCATCATCAATGGGATTGTATTCTATCAAATTAACTTTACAGGGCACATATTTACAAAATTCAATCAACGCTTTTACATCTTCATTTCGATCGTTAATTCCTTCCCAAACAACATATTCATAGGTAATTTTTCGCTTGGTTTTTGCGTACCAATATTCCAACGATTCACGCAAATCAGTCAATGGAAAATGCTCGTTAAAAGGCATGATTGATGTTCGAACTTCTTCAATTGCAGAATGAAGAGAAACAGCCAAATTGAATTTCACGGCGTCATCAGCCATTTTTTTAATCATTTTTGGAACACCCGAAGTAGAAACTGTAATTCGTTTTGATGACATTCCTAAACCTTCAGGAGAAGTAATTTTTTCAATCGCTTTGATAACGTTATTATAGTTCATCAAAGGCTCTCCCATTCCCATAAAAACAATATTTGTCAATTTTTTTTGATGATACAACTGACTTTGTTGGTCAATAACAACAACTTGATCGTAAATTTCATCAGGGTTCAAATTACGCATTCTTTTTAAACGCGCAGTTGCGCAAAATTTACAATCCAAACTACAACCTACTTGACTGGAAATACAGGCTGTTGTTCTTTTTTTTGTCGGTATTAAAACGGATTCAACCACCAATCCATCATGTAATTTGATACCGTTTTTGATAGTTCCATCTGCACTTTTTTGCATGGAATCTACTTTGATATGATTGATCACAAAGTGTTTTTCCAACATTTCTCTGGTTTGTTTTGAAATGTTGGTCATGTCACCAAACGAATGTAAAGATTTACTCCAAAGCCAATCATACACTTGATTTCCACGAAAAGCTTTGTCGCCATTTTCTTCAAAAAAGTTGCGTAATTGCTCTTTAGTAAGTGCTCTAATATCTTTTTTTGTGATTTCCATTGGTTGCAAAATTACAAAACCTCACAAGTATTTTTGTGAGGTTTTGTATATCTATTATTATTTTTAATAAAAAAATTAAATAATCAACATCGCATCTCCATATGAGTAGAATCTGTATTTTTCTTTAACAGCTTCTTTATATGCTTTCATTAAAAAATCATACCCTGCAAATGCTGCAGTCATCATCATTAATGTAGATTTTGGAGTATGAAAATTAGTAATCATCGCATTTGCAATGCTAAAATCATAGGGAGGAAAAATAAATTTATTGGTCCATCCTTCATACGGATTTAGCAATTGATTTGCTGATACTGATGATTCTACAGTTCTCATTACAGTTGTTCCTACTGCACAAATTCTTCTTTTTTCTTTTTTAGCTTGATTTATTTTTTGAGCGGTGCTTGTAGGAATAATGATTTGCTCAGAATCCATTTTGTGTTTCGATAAATCTTCCACCTCTACTGGACTAAAAGTTCCTAAACCAACATGCAACGTCATTTCAGCAAATTCAATTCCTTTGATTTCCAAACGTTTCATCAAATGTTTTGAAAAATGCAAGCCTGCTGTTGGTGCAGCAACTGCGCCTTCGTGTTTTGCATAAATGGTTTGATATCGCTCTTCATCTTCAGGACGCAATTCTCTATTGATATATTTTGGAAGCGGCGTTTCACCCAATTCAATCAATTTTTCTCTGAAAGCTTCATAACTTCCGTCAAATAAAAAACGTAAAGTTCTTCCTCTTGAGGTGGTGTTGTCAATTACTTCTGCAACTAAACTATCATCATCTCCAAAAAATAATTTATTTCCAATTCTTATTTTTCTTGCAGGATCAACCAAAACATCCCACAATCTGTTTTCAGCATTCAATTCTCTCAATAAAAAAACCTCGATTTTAGCGCCTGTTTTTTCTTTATTCCCGTACATTCTTGCTGGAAAAACTTTGGTGTTATTTAACATCAAAACATCACCTTCATCAAAGTAATCAATAATGTCTTTAAATAGTTTATGCTCAATAGTTCCCGTTTTTCTATCTAAGACCATTAAACGAGATTCATCTCTGTGTTCAGAAGGATATTCTGCTAATAATTCGTCTGGTAATGTAAACTCAAAGTGTGATAATTTCATACAATTGTTTTGATTAAAGTCGGCAAAGATACAATATCAAAACAGGCGTTGTCAAGTAAATTGGCAACTATTATTTTTTATAAATAATCATTGTTTACGCAAAAATCTTATTTTACAACAAATTTGTTAAAAAAAATCCCAAACATTTTGCAAATTAAATCATTTCATCTACCTCAATTCCAATTAGCTGCATATCTTCCCAAAATTTTTGATATGATTTTGTAACTACCTCAGCGTCTAATATTTTGATAGGAACTTTCAATGCTAATGGCGCAAAAGCCATAGCCATTCTGTGATCATTATAGGTTGTAATCTTAATGTTTTTATGGATGGTAGATGATTTTTCTAAATGTAAACTCTTGTCTGTGACCGAAATTGTTGCTCCTAATTTGGTCAGTTCATCATGCAAGGCTTCCAATCGGTCAGTTTCTTTGATTTTTAGTGTATGTAATCCTGATAAATTACACGCAATTCCTTCCGAAAAACAAGTAACTGCAATGGTTTGAGCAATGTCTGGCGCATTTTTCAAATCGATTTCTAAAAGATTTTTACTACTTTCTTGAACCTTTTTTAATGTAATTGTATTCTGTTGAAAAACGGTTTCCACTCCAAAATGCTGATATATTACTGCCAAACAAGAATCTCCTTGTAAACTATTTTTTTTGTAAGCTGTTAAAGAAATTTCACTTCCAATTTCAGATAATGCCACAATTGAATAAAAATAACTTGCTGAAGACCAATCAGATTCAACAACAATGGTTTGTTTTTCAATCAATTTTTTTGGGAAAACTTGAATACAATTTCCTTCAAATTTTGTTTCAATTCCTATTTGATTCAACAAACTTAGCGTCATTTCAATATATGGAATGGAAGTAATTTCGCCCAACAATTCAATGGTCAAACCATTTTCTAATTTTGACGCAACTAACAATAAAGACGAAATGTATTGACTGCTTACGTTTCCATGAATTTGTACTTTTTCTTTTGTAATTTTTGTACCCAAAATTCGCAATGGTGGATACCCAATTTTATCTTGATATTCTATTTTTGCACCTAAATCCTGCAAAGCATCTACCAAAATTTTAATAGGCCTGTTTTGCATTCTTTCTGATCCTGTTAAAATCACTTTTTTACCTTCGGTAGTAGCAAAATACGATGTTAAAAAACGCATGGCTGTTCCTGCATGACCAATATCAACCAACTCATTTTCGGTTGATAAGGCATGTTGCATGTGCACAGAATCATCAGAATCTGACAAATTTTCAATCGAAATTTCAGAAAACAATTTTTGTAAAATCAACAATCTATTAGATTCACTTTTTGAACCAGAAATGGTAATTTTCTGTGAAATTTTTTTGTGTTTTAAAACGTATAAGAGTAGGTCCATAATTTCGATGGTTTCAAACAGATTTAATTTTCATATTTTTACGATTGCAATTTCAAATGTATTCAAATGAAAAAAATCATATTTTTTGTTATCGGTTTATTTTTTATAACAACCGCCAAAGTTAACGCACAAAAAAGTGTTGACAAAGTTTCTGAAGCATATTTTAGTGCTGTTGAATGGAGAAATATTGGTCCTTTTAGAGGCGGAAGAAGTGCAGCTGTAACGGGAGTTGCCAATAAAGCCAATCTATTTTATATGGGTGCAACTGGTGGTGGCGTTTGGAAAACTACGGATGCAGGCAATACTTGGGAGAATATTTCTGATGGATTTTTTGGTGGATCTGTAGGTGCAGTTGCTGTTTCAGAATCTGATAATAACGTGATCTATGTTGGAATGGGCGAGAAAACAGTTCGTGGAAATGTTTCTTCTGGTGACGGAATTTGGAAATCTGAAAACGCTGGAAAAACATGGAAACTTATGGGTTTATCAACCTCTAGACATATCCCAAGAGTGCGCATTCATCCAAAAAATTCAGATATTGTTTTTGCAGCAGTTTTAGGTGATTTGTACAAACCAACACAAGATAGAGGTGTTTATAAATCCATTGATGGTGGTGAATCTTGGAAAAAAGTGTTGTTTGCTGATGAAAATTCGGGCGCAATCGACTTACTAATTGATCCAACCAATCCAAGAATTTTATATGCCACAACTTGGGATGTGAGAAGAACTCCTTATAGTTTGTCATCAGGAGGAAAAGGTTCTGCAATATACAAAAGTACGGATGGTGGTGAATCTTGGGAAAATATTTCAAGTAACAAAGGATTGCCAAAAGGCATTTGGGGAATTAGTGGTGTAACTGTTTCGCCAGTAAATTCTGATATTGTTTGGGCATTAATAGAAAATGAAAAGGGCGGAATTTACAAATCTACGGATGCAGGAAAAACATGGAGTTTGATAAATTCCGAAAGAAAATTACGCCAAAGAGCTTGGTATTACACACGTTTGTATGCTGATACTCAAGACGAAAACATTTTATACGTCTTAAATGTGAACTATCACAAATCTACTGATGGAGGTAAAACATACAAAACGTACAATGCTCCTCATGGAGATCATCACGATTTATGGATCGCTCCCGAAGACAATCAACGGATGATTATTGGTGATGATGGTGGTGCACAAATTTCATTTGATGCAGGTGAAAATTGGAGTACCTATATGAATCAACCAACTGCTCAGTTTTATAGATTGACCACTGACAATCATTTTCCATATCGAATTTATGCAGCACAACAAGACAATTCAACCATCAGAATTTCACACAGAACTTCAGGGAGATTTATTGGTGAAAGTGATTGGGAAGAAACTGCAGGTGGAGAAAGTGCCCATATAGCTGTTGATCCTTTAAATGATGATATTGTGTATGGCGGAAGTTATGGCGGTTTGTTAACAAGAGTTAACCACAAAACCAATGAAACACGCGCCATCAATGTTTGGCCAGATGATCCAATGGGACATGGAGCTGAAGATTTCAAATACCGTTTTCAATGGAATTTCCCCATTTTCTTCTCACCAAATAACAAAAAGCGTTTGTATGCTGGATCAAATCATTTGCATGTAACCGAAAATGAAGGTCAATCATGGGAATTAATTAGTCCTGATTTGACAAGAAATGATCCAAATACGCTAAAATCCTCAGGAGGTCCAATCACTCAAGACAACACAGGAGTAGAATATTATGGAACTATTTTCGCAGCCACAGAATCCGCTTTTGAAACGGGTTTATTGTGGACAGGTTCTGATGATGGTTTGGTTCATATTACAAAAGACAATGGCAAAAACTGGGAAAATGTGACTCCTAAAAAAATACCTGAATGGATGATGATCAATTGTATTGAAGTTGATCCTTTTACCAAAGGTGGCGCTTATATTGTGGGAACAAAATACAAATCAGGTGATTATAAACCGTACATTTATAAAACGGAAAACTATGGAAAAACATGGGAATTGTTAGTTTCAGGTATTGAAGGAGAAAGTTTTACAAGAGCTTTAAGAGCTGACCCAAAACGTAAAGGATTGCTCTATGCAGGAACTGAAAAAGGCATGTATATTTCGTTTGATGATGGTAAAAATTGGCAAACTTTTCAGCAAAATTTACCCATTGTTCCCATTACAGATTTAGCCATTAAAAACGATAATTTGATTGCTGCAACTCAAGGAAGATCCATTTGGATTATTGACGATTTAACACCTTTGCATCAACTAAATAATACTGTTAGCAATGAAAAAATAGTTTTATACAAACCAATTGATGCGTATAATTTGAGTGGAGGCAATGGAAGAACTTCAAGAACTGCAGGAACCAATCATGCTGGAGGAGTTACTGTGAATTTTTTCATCAAAGAAATTGGAGAAAAAGATGTAGTTTCTTTATCATTTTATGATGCCAATAACAAATTGATTAAAACTTTTAGCACCAAAGCCGATAAAGAAAAAAAGGAAGAAAAACTAAAAGTTAAAGATGGTAATAATATTTTTCAATGGGACATGATGTTTGATGGAGCAGAATCTGTAGAAGGTATGATTTTATGGTGGGCATCTTTGAGTGGACCAATGGCTTTGCCTGGAAATTACAAGGTGGAATTGACAGTAAATGACGTAAAAAAATCAGAAAATTTTTCGATTTTGAGAAACCCAATGTCTGAAGCTACAGAAAGTGACATGAAAGCGCAATTTGATTATATCAATGACATCAATACCAAAGTTACTGAAATTCATAAAGCATTAAAAAATGTTCAAAAAGTAAGATCGCAAGTAGATGTTTTAAAAAAATCGATTAAAGACACTAAAACTCACAAAGAATTGTTGGAATTTGCTGCAAATTTGGTAAAAGAGATGACTGTGATTGAAGAAACATTGTATCAAACAAAAAGCAAAAGCAATCAAGATCCATTGAATTTCCCAATCAGATTGAATAATAAACTGGCGCATTTAAATTCATTGACAAGAATTGGAAATTATGCTCCAACACAACAAGCCATTGATTTTAAAAATGAAATTGTAAAAGAGATTGATAGTGAGCTTGCAAAGCTGCATTCAATTTTTAATAATGATGTAAAAGAATTGAATAAAAAAGTAAAAGAAAGCACTATTGATTTGATTCAGATTGATTGATTCATTTAATTTCACAACTAAAAAAAGCGACTTTTCAGTCGCTTTTTTTTTATTAGAATGTTACTTTTTTATGTTTTTATTGGTGATATACAAACCATATAAAGCACTAAACACTATTTTGTAGCCGAAAAACACTTGCCATTTTCCATCCGTAAAATTGGTTTCAGCTACTTTTGTAAAATCGCCTGCAAAAATATCTCGCCAACTATTTAAGGCTAATGAAAAAAAAGTAACGATTACAAAAAACGGAACAGCAACTTTTAAAAAGTTTTGCCAAAAATCAGGATGTTTTAAATTATTAAAAAAGCTCATTAGTGTAGTTTTTGATTATTTTGATGACGATCGTGATCGCGTTTTGTTTTTACATCTAGTTTCTTATCAAAAGCCTCTTGTAAATTCACACCAGTTTGATTTGCCAAACACAAAACTACAAAAACTACGTCTGCTAATTCTTCGCCCAAATCTTTATTTTTATCAGATTCTTTTTCGCTTTGTTCGCCATAACGTCTTGCAATAATTCTTGCCACTTCCCCTACTTCTTCTGAAAGTTGAGCCATATTTGTCAACTCATTAAAGTAGCGAACACCGTGATTTTTAATCCATTCGTCAACTTGTTTTTGTGCGTTTTGTAGGTTCATTTTTTAAAATTGTTTCTGTTGTTTAAATGTTTCTGTTGTTTATTTTGTTTGCTAAATTATAAATCATAATCCAACTAAATTGGGTTGTAAATTTGCAAATTCTTTTGGAATTAAGGGATTAGTGAGCACAAAAAGTGTTCTTTTATCCAATTGCAATACATCAACAATATCCGAATAATAGTTATTAAAAATAGCATCCAATTCTCCAGAATCTGTGATTTTTTGCAAACCCTCTGCTACTCTTTTTGCCAATGCAGGCATGCTCGGATTCACATAAAAAACGAGTGGAAAAGGATAAAATAACAATAAATTTGATTCAATTTTCAAGGTTTTGAATTTTGAAACTCTACTTTCAAAAACAGATAAAACTTCATTCGCACCAAAGGTCACATAGTCAAATTTTCCGTCTGAAAGTCGCTTAAAAATATCGTCAAAAGTTCCCTCTTCAATAACTTTAAAGTTGTTGAATCTAAAAATTTCAGCATCACTCCATGTTTTAGGAATTCCTTGTGCATACTTTTTTAGCAGTTGATTGTCAGAAACATCCTTGAATTTTTGAATATCTTTATTATTGATGATCAAAATTCGATAGCCCAATAGATTTTTAGCAATGGGTTTTAATATGACCATTTTTTCTTCATCAGAAAACTTTTGATTTCCGGCAATTGTTACTAAAAGATGATGATTTTTTTCTCTAAAAGCCTGCGATTCTTCAGTTCCTGAATATTCAGTAAAGGATTCTTTGATACTGAAATCTCCATATTTTTTTATGGTCGATTTTAAAACAGCCTCTAAAATATCGCGTTCGTACAATTGTCTAATTTCAGATCTATTGCCATTCCAAAAATCAATTTCTATCATTTGCTCTGTTGTTTAGAATTCGGAATCAACTTTTATTTAGAATGTTATTTTCAAAATTAGTTTTTCAAAAACTCACAAACCTCCTCATAAAATTGCTTCGGATTCTCTGCATGCAACCAATGACCCGCATTTTTGATGGTTACAATTTGGTTTTTTGGAAAATGAACATCAATTATCAAGGCTTCATTTTCGGTGATATAATCTGAATTTTCCCCTTTTAAAAACAAGGTTTCTTTTTCAAATCGAGCATTCATAGGCAACGCATCTCCAATTGCAGGATTATTTTTTGTAAGAGAATCTAAATGAAATCGAAAACCCAAAACACCTTTGTCTTTCCAAAAAATATTTTTCATCAAAAATTGACGAACACCAAACTCAGGAATCAATTTTGATAATTGCTCATCCACCAAATCTCTAGAATTTTGAATGGTAAAATCAACCGAATTTAACGCTGCTAAAATTGCATGATGATGTGGTTTATAGGCTCTAGGAGAAATATCTACAATTAGCAATTTATCTACCAAACCTGGATACAAAACCGCAAACAACATCGCTGTTTTTCCTCCCATGGAATGTCCCAACAAATAAACTTTTTCTAACTGATGATGTTCCAAATACGTGTGCAAATCTTCCACCATCAATTCATACGAAAATTCATCAAAATGAAAACTACGACCATGATTTCTTTGGTCTATCAAATGCACTTGAAAGTGTTCAGAAAACTGACTTCCTAATGTTTTCCAATTGTCACCTGAACCAAAATAGCCGTGTAAAATCAGTAAGGGTTTTCCTGTTCCAATGATTTTAGAGTGAAGTAATTCCAAACTATTGTAATTTATTCAAATACATATTCACTACATTTTCTAATCCCAAATATAAACTTTCTGTAATTAATGCATGGCCAATAGACACTTCAGCTAAATTCGGGATATTTTCTTTAAAAAATTGAATGTTTTGCAAACTTAAATCGTGCCCTGCATTGATTCCCAATCCTAATTGATACGCTAAAATTGCGGCAGCAGTGTAAGGTTTTACAGCATTTTTATTTCCTTTTTCAAACTCGCTTGCAAAATGCTCTGTATAAAGTTCTATTCTGTCAGTTCCTATTTTTGCAGCTGCTTCTATCAATTGTAAATTAGTATCAATAAAAATAGAAGTTCTGATGCCGTTTTGCTGAAATTCTTGAATTACCTCTTTCAAAAAAGAATGATTTGTTATGGTATCCCAACCAGCGTTTGAAGTAATTGCATCATCAGCATCAGGAACTAAAGTAACTTGGGTTGGTTTAATTTGCAATACCAAATCTATAAACGATTTTATAGGATTTCCTTCAATATTATATTCTGTAGTCACCACATTTTTCAAATCCCTGGCATCTTGATAGCGAATATGACGCTCATCTGGTCTTGGATGAATCGTAATTCCTTGCGCACCAAAACGTTCAACATCTTGTGCAACTTTCAATAAATTAGGCACATTTCCTCCTCTTGAATTTCGCAATGTTGCAATTTTGTTGATATTTACACTTAACTTTGTCATTGAGTAAAAATTAGTTCGCAAAGATAAATCATTCAAACATTTTATCCTATCTTCGTGCTAAATGAACATCACGAATCATATCTTAACGGAAATTGAGCCTTTACGCCTTGATAGCAGTATTAAGAGCGCAAAAAAACTATTCAAAAATTATCCTTTAACCCATTTTCCAGTATTAGAAAACAATAAATTATTAGGTTCTTTTGCTGAAGATGATATTAGAATTATTGAACATAAAAAAGATGAATTGGTTGTGTACGCTCATTTGTTAAGTTCATTTTTTGCAGATGAAAAAGCTACTGTTTTAGAATTATTAAAAATTTTTGCAGACAATGACACCAACATCATTCCTGTATTAAATGAAGAAAAGAACTACTTAGGATATTATGATCTGCGTGATGTGTTGGATGTTTTTTCAAGCAGTCCATTTATGACTGAAGTAAGCGAAACATTGATTGTAAAAAAGAATGAAAATGACTTTTCTATGAGTGAAGTTGCACAAATTGTCGAGGTGAATAAAGGCAAACTATTAGGCGCCTACATTTCAGAAAAAAGTGATGAATTTATGCACATTACATTAAAAATAGTCTCTTCTAATATCAACGAAATGATGCATACTTTTAGAAGATACAACTACGAGATTATTTCAACTCATGAAAACGATATATATCTAGAAGATCTAAAAAACAGATCAGAATACTTTCAAAAATACCTAGAAATGTAATGAAAAAAGTTGCGATTTATGGTCAATCTTATTCCATCTCTGCCGAAAAGGAAATTCATGCTTTATTGAATATTCTCGAAGAAAAAGGCTGTATTTGCTTTATCGAAAAAAAATTTTACGATACTCTAAAAAGAAAAACTTCCCTAGAAAAAGAATATGATACATTTAAGGATTTTGACGATTTAAATAGCACTTTTGAAGTCATGTTTACCATTGGCGGAGATGGCACCATATTAAGAGCAGTAACGTATATCAGAAATCTAAATATTCCGATTTTAGGAATAAACACAGGCAGATTGGGTTTTTTAGCGACCATCCATAAAGATGCCATCCAGGAAAATATTGATCTTATTTTTAAGGGAGCATATACCATTCAAGAACGATCATTATTATCTGTAAAAACCACTCCTGTAATAGAAGATTTTTCCGAACTGAATTTTGCCTTAAACGAAGTAACAATTGCTCGTAAAAATACCACCTCAATGATTGGTATAAAAACGAGTATTAATTTTGAATATTTAACGAATTACTGGGCTGATGGATTGATTATTGCAACCCCAACAGGTTCTACAGGATATTCATTAAGTTGCAATGGGCCTGTGCTTTCTCCTGACTCAAAAAGCCTCATAATTACGCCAATTGCACCTCATAATTTGAATGCAAGACCTATGGTAATTTCAGATGAAAAAACGATTCAGCTGAGCACGAATTCTAGAGAAAAAGATTTTTTGATTTCCTTAGATTCAAGAATTACAACGGTTCCAAAAAACACAGAAGTTTTCATTGAAAAAGCTCCTTTTACAATCAAGACAATAGTACCAAATAATCAATCATTTTTACAAACTTTACGTACGAAGTTATTATGGGGTGAAGACACTAGAAATGAGATAAATTTGTAAGAATCATCCTGCAATAATAAGTAAAATTAGCTGTTATCCAAAAAAGACTTATTATTAACTTTATAAAGCAACTAGAAATTTCTATATTTGCACGCTATTTTTAGGATGAAAAACAGTATATTATTACTCATAGTTATCAATTTTTCTTGCATTTTACGTGGACAGGTGTACGAAACAGGATTTTTTTTAGGGGGATCAAATTACATTGGCGATATTGGAAGAACAAATTATGTGTATCCCAATAAACTAGCTGGCGGTTTGATTTTCAAATACAATTGGAATCCTAGAATTACTTTGAGAACAACTTACAGTTATTTGCCCATTGAAGCAAGTGATTTTGAAGCGGATACTGATTTTAAAATTTCGCGAGGTTTGCAATTTAAAAATACCATTCACGAATTGGCTGTAGGACTAGAATATAATTTTTACGAATATGATTTATCATCTTATGATAAAAGGTGGACACCTTATATTTTGCTTGAATTAGTGGGTTTTAATTATACCGTTTTCAATAATATTACAAGTATTGACGAATCAAAAAAAACTTTCGCTATTCCATTTGGGATAGGAATCAAATCAAAATTAATAGGTCCATTCGCAATTGCTTTCGAAACAAAATTCAGGTATACTTTTGACGACGATTTAGACAATAGGCAGAGTTCAGTTGGGGTTATCGGTGGAACAAACAGCGATTGGTATGTATTTACAGGTTTTTCTTTTTTGTATACTTTTGGTAGACCAGCCTGTTACACAAATGGATTATAGGCTCATGGAAAAAAAATTACAAATCGATTTACAAAGAGTTCCAAAACACGTTGCTATAATTATGGATGGTAATGGAAGATGGGCAAAAGGTAAAGGGATGGAACGAATTTTTGGCCATAAAAATGCTTTGACTGCTGTAAGAGAATCTATTGAAGGAGCAACAAAAATTGGGGTTTCAGCAATCTCATTATACGCTTTTTCTACAGAAAATTGGAACAGACCAAAAGTAGAAATTGATGCTTTAATGAATTTACTCATAAGCTCCTTAAAAAAAGAATTACCAACTTTTCAAGAAAATGGTGTAAAAGTAAATGCGATTGGGTCTATAGAAAACTTACCCAAAAAAGCACAAGTAACTCTTCAAAATGTTATTTTAGACACCAAAAAAAATGATGTAATAACTTTAACCCTTGCGTTAAGCTATAGCTCAAGAGAAGAAATTGTTAATGCAATGAAAACGATATCTAAAAAAGTTGTTAATAAAGAACTTGATTTAGAAAATATTGATGAAAATACTATAAATAACCATTTATATACATTTAATTTGCCCCACGTCGATTTAATGATAAGAACTAGTGGCGAACAACGCATTAGTAATTTTTTATTATGGCAAATGGCATATGCCGAATTATATTTTACAGATATACTTTGGCCAGATTTTAGACAAGAACATTTCTATGATGCCATCATAGAATATCAGAATAGAGAACGAAGATTTGGAAAAACAAGCGAACAACTTACAGAATAAATTTTTTATAAAATTATTTTCTGCGTCATTAGTGCTCTCTGCACTATTTTTTACTTTTAATGCATCTGCACAAATAAAAAATGACAGTATTAATGTCATCAAAAATGACACACTAAATATCACTAAAAAAGATACCATTATCAATAATCAAAAAGTTGAATATGAGATTGGTAAAGAATATATTTTAGGCGGAATTACAGTTACTGGTTTGAAAAAATTCAGTGAAGAGACTGTAAAAGTTTTTACAGGTCTTGTAAATGGACAATTATTACGATTGCCAGGTGATAAATTGACAAGTGCTATCAAAAAACTGTATGAAAGTAAACAGTTTAGCAATGTTGATGTTTATTTGGTAAAAGTTGATGAACAAGCTATTTATCTTGAATTTGATGTGCAAGAATTGCCACAACTAAATGAAGTAAGAATTAATGGAGTAAAAAAATCAAAAGCTAAGGAATTGATTAAAGAAGCCGAGTTAAAATTGGGAGCAATGGTTACAGACAACTTATTAGTAACTACCAAAAACTACTTCACTAAGAAATATACTGATAAAGGTTACTTAAAAACAAAAGTGACACTAGATCTTCAAAAAGATACATCAGACATGAACGTGGTAAACATGAATGTGTATATTGATCAAGGTCAAAGAATCAAAATCAAAAAAATTAAATTTACTGGAAACGAAAAATTATCTGACATAAAATTGCGTAAAGCAATGTCTAAAACCAAACAAAGAATGATTGGCCGTTTCTGGAAAGGATCAAAATACATCGAAGAAGATTATCAAAAAGACTTAGAGAAAATTTTAGATAAATACAGCAGACTTGGTTTTAGAGATGCACGAATTTTAAGCGAAAATATTTCTTGGAACGAAGACAATACTATCAATGTAAATATTGAACTAGAAGAAGGAAAACAATATCGCTTTGCAGATATCATTTTTGTTGGGAATAAAGAATTCACTGACGATCAATTGCGAGCAATGTTGAGAATTGAAAAAGGAGATGTTTACAATGGTGCTGTTTTAAAAGAGCGTGTAAAAGGTGATGGAACACCAACTTCTGACGATTTATCAACTTTATATCAAGATAATGGTTTCTTGTTTTCGCAAGTAAATGCTGTAGAAACCAAAGTAGAAAACGATTCCATTACTGTTGAAATTAGAGTTCGTGAAGATGAAAAAGCACGAATAAGAAAAGTAACCGTTAGAGGAAATGACAAAACTAACGACCATGTTATTTTTAGAGAATTGCGTGTAAAACCAGGTGATTTATTCAGTAGAAGTGCCATTATTCGTTCTATTCGTGAAATCGGACAATTAGGATTCTTTGATCAAAATGTATCTCCGGATGTAGTTCCTGATTACCAAAATAAAACGGCTGATATCGATTTTACAGTGGTGGAGAAAGGTGGTAGTCAAATAGAATTACAAGGTGGTTATGGCGGAGGATCTTTTATTGGAACGTTAGGATTGTCTTTCAATAATTTCTCTATCAAAAATATTTTCAATAAAGATGCCTACAAACCATTGCCAATGGGAGATGGACAAAATTTGTCTTTACGTTTACAATCTAGTAGAACCTTTAACACGTACAGTTTTTCATTTACGGAGCCATGGTTAGGTGGAAAAAAACCACAATCATTGTCTTTTTCTGTGTATTCTTCGAATCAATATCAATTCAATTTTCAAACTGGTGATGTTGATAGAAATCAAAGTTTGGGAATTGTAGGAGCTTCTGTAGGTCTTGGAAAACGTTTAAAATGGCCTGATGATTTCTTTCAATTATCACAAACTATTAGTTACCAAGCTTTTAATTTAAACAATTATGGCTTTAGAGTTGGAGAAAATATTCTAAGCAATGGAAGTCTAAACAATCTATCTTACAGCGCAACATTAGCAAGAAATTCTGCAGGACCAAGTTTAATTTTCCCAACATATGGATCAGAATTTAGTTTGGGTATAAAAGCAACTTTTCCTTATTCATTAGTAAATGGTAGAGATTACTCAATTCCTGAGGGCGCAACTGATGAAGAAAGAAATAATCTAATTGCAGAAAATTATAAATGGTTAGAATATTATAAAATCAGTGCCAAAGGAAAATGGTACACATCATTTACGGATAAATTAGTATTAATGACCAATGCAGAAATGGGATATTTAGGATACTATAATTCTAAAGTGGGATTATCTCCTTTCGAAAGATATTATGTTGGAGGAGATGGAATCGCAATTTTTCAATTAGATGGTAGAGAAGTAATTGGATTAAGAGGATATGAAAACAACAGACTCTCCTCTGCTGAAGGAGGTTCTATTTACAATAAATTTCAATTAGAATTGCGTTATTCAATTACGGATGCGCCTTCAGCTTCGATTTATACACTAGGATTTTTAGAAGCTGGTAATTCTTATGACAATTTTAGGACATTTAATCCGTTTGAGTTAAAACGTTCAGCTGGATTAGGAATCAGGATATTTATGCCTGCATTTGGGTTATTAGGAATCGACTTTGCACACGGGTTTGATCCTTTGCCTGGATTTACAGAAAAATCTGGTTGGCAAACACATTTTATTATTGGAAGACAATTCTAAGAAAATTGTACATTTGTGAATGATCTATTTTTTTGGCATGGTTTTTTCTAAATACATTTTACAAATGAAAAAAATATTTTTATTCGTCGTTCTTTTAGGTAGTGTATCCAATTTTTGGTCACAAAGAAATCAGTTAATTGCATATATAGATATGGAATATATTCTAGAAAATGTTCCTGAATATCTTAAAGCTCAAAACACGTTGGATGCCAAAGTTTCCAAATGGAAATCAAACCTAGACCAACAAGCACGTCATATTGAGGTTATGAAAACCGACTTAGCCAATGAAAAAGCAATCCTAACAAAAGATTTAATTGAAGAAAAAGAAGAGGAAATTACCTTAAAACAAGAGGAGTTAAGGAGACTTGAATCGTTATATTTTGGCCCAACTGGCGATTTATTTTTGATGCGTAAACAATTGGTAAAACCAATTCAAGATCAAGTTTATAATGCCATTCAAAGTATTGCTAGTAAAAAAAATTATGATTTTATTTTTGAAAAATCTAGTGATTTGGTAATGCTATATTCCAATAAAAAATACGATATTAGCGACCTCGTTTTATCAACTATTGATAGGACAAGATTGTCTGAAGAAAAAAAGGATCAACGAAATAAAAAAAATGAGAAAAATCCTCTAGCAGACACCGAAATCTCTGAAAAACAACAGGAATTAATAGACAAAAAAGAAGCATTAATTACTGAAAAAAAAGAGGAGTTAGCAAATAAAGTGGAAGAAAAAAAGGCTTTAGTTGAAGCTAAAAAGAAAGAAATAGCAGATAAAAAAGAGGCATTAGCGAAAAAAAGAGAAGAACAACGAAAAATATTAAGAGAAAAACAAGAAGCGCTAAATAAGAAAAAAGAAGAAGAAAAAAAGAAAAAAAATCAAGAATAATTATTAAATCAAAACAAGAATGAAAAATTTTAGAACGTTACTATTAATTGCTGTATTTACTTTAGGGTTGGGTGAAGTTGCAAATGCACAAAAATTCGGTCACATCGATTTCGAAAAGTTAGTAGCTGAAATGCCATCAACTACCAAATTAAAGTCTGATATTGAAAAATTAGGGAAAACCTATCAAGACGAAATTGAAGGAATGGGCAAAAAGTTAGAAGCAAAAGTAAAAAAATACCAAGCTGAACAAAATGTACAAACTAAAGAAATCAATGAATCTAGAGCTTTAGAAGTGCAGCAAGAAAACCAAAGATATGAGCAATTAAGACAAACTGCTTATCAAGAAATGCAAAAAAAGCAAGCTGAAGGTTTAAATCCAATCATAGAAAAAGCGCAAAAAGCGATTGAAGATGTTGCTGCCGCAAAAGGTATTGTATATGTATTTGATTCATCAGTTGGAAAAGGATTGATTGTTTCTAAAGGCGAAGATTTATTCAATGCTGTTAAAGCGAAATTAGGATTCTAAGAAATAATATTTTATAAACCTATAAAACCTACTTAATTAAGTAGGTTTTTTTATTTTTACAACATGGCGAGATCTGCAAATTTTCCTATTGGTATTTTTGATTCTGGAGTTGGAGGCACTTCCATCTGGAAAGAGATTGTAATGTTATTGCCCAATGAAAATACCATTTATTTGGCTGATAGCAGAAATGCGCCTTATGGAGAGAAATCTAAGGACGAAATAATTCAGCTTTCTATAAAGAATACAGAGTTTTTACTAAATCAACACTGCAAAATAATTGTAGTAGCTTGCAATACTGCCTCTACAAACGCTATCAAAACATTACGCCAAAATTATAACGTTCCTTTTATTGGAATTGAACCAGCCATAAAACCTGCTGCGCTTTCTACAAAAACAAATGTTATTGGAATTTTAGCCACCAAAGGAACATTGAATAGCGAGCTTTTTGAAGCAACATCTAGTGTCTTTAAATCACACATTAAAATCAAAGAAATTATTGGAAAAGGATTGGTTGACTTGATTGAGGCCGGAAAAATGAATTCTCCTGAAATGACCATTTTACTTAAATCTTATCTTCAACCAATGTTAGCTCAAAACGTGGACTGTTTGGTGTTAGGTTGCACTCATTATCCGTATTTAATTCCTCAAATCAGAAAAATTGTCGGCGAAAAAATGCAAATTATTGATTCTGGTTTGGCAGTTGCGAAACAAACAAAAGCTATTTTAGAAAAGAATAACTTACTCCAAATAGTTAATCAACTTGGAAAACATCAATTGTTTTCTAACAGTGATTGTAAGGTTTTAGAAATGCTTGTAGAAAACGAAATTGCATTTACAGAAATCAAAAGTAGAGACTTTTAAAATCCGCCAAAAGCTGAATTGATATTAGGACATGCAGCTGCTCTTTGTTCTCTTGTCCATAAATTTACACCTATAGAAACTTGATGAAAACCAGAGTTTGTCAAAACAGTTTCATTCATTTGATTGGTATAAGTGTATGAAAACATCCAATTTTGGTAATTAATTCCGATGATTGGTGATACATAACGTGCATTTTGAATGGCATTCGCATCAAAACTTTGTCTGTAAGAAAGTGCTGCCCAAAGTTGTGTTTGCGAAAAAGTTTTATATGCTTTGATATTTACATCAGCAATTCTTTCTCCTGTTCCTTCTCTAAATTGCATCATGATTGAGGGCTCCAATTGCACAAAAAGTTCCTCGCCAAAATAATACCCCGTAGATAAAATATAATTTCTCAAATCCAAAGGCTCTTGAATATTCAAGTTGTTTTTGGCCGTTAACAACAAATTTTTAACAGTAAAATACGATGAAAATCCTCCTAAATGATAAGCCACACTAAAATCTGCGTTATAATAACTCGTACTTTCAATGATTGCTGCAATGGCTCTGTCTCCTGTAAAAGTTCGCTGATCTGATTGATTTTGCACAAATGTAAATGCCAATCCGAATGACAATTGATTGAATAATCTGCCATCGCTCAAGGGCAAATGATAAGCATACGTTCCTTGAACTCCCAATTGCGAATGAAAACCATTTTTATCGTTAAATAAAACTACTCCATATCCAGCGTTGGAAAATTCATTAAAACGAGTATGAAAGCTTAGTGTTTGAAGTGCAGGAGCATTTGGAATTCCTGCCCATTGTTGTCTTGCCGTAAAACGCAATTTGCTCGAATTTCCAATGCCAGCTGCAGAAGGATGCACTAAAAATACATTATCTGACAAATAATCTTGGTAAATGGGCAATGTTTCTTGTGAAAAACTTTTTATCGATAAAAGCGATAAAAAAAAGAAACAGCATACATAGAAAGTGAATCTCATTAAAAAACGGTTGTTTTGATTTTCAAATATATTGCTTTTAAAAGAATAATGATATTTAAAAAGAAGGTTTTAACACTTTGTACGTAAATCAGTGTAGGGAATTTGATGTAAAAGGTTTGAAAAATAATTTAAATGTTTAATAAAAAATACAACTACTTGTTTTTTAACATTTAGACCCTCTTTCCAATGGTAATATAAAAAAAACACATTAAATAATACAACTTAACAAACGTTTTATTTTCTTTGTAATCTTTATGAAAATACAACGCATCACATATTTATCTTTAGGAACTAATCTTGGAAATAAAACTGAAAATTTACAAAATGCCATTGAAGGTATTGCGGAAAAAGTGGGTAATATTCGAAAGATTTCTGGAGTTTATAAAACTGCTTCTTGGGGTTTTGAAAGTGAGGATTTTTATAATTGCTGTGTAGAAGTTTCTACTTATCATGCGCCCGAAAAATTACTGTCAATTTTACTACAAATTGAATCTAATTTGGGCAGATCCAGAATAGATTCCGACACATATCTAGATAGGAATATTGATATTGATATACTCCTTTTTGAAGACGAAATAATCTTTTCAAAAACACTCACCGTACCTCACCCAAAAATGTTGTTGCGAAAATTCGTACTGGTCCCTTTGGCAGAAATTGCACCTACATTTTTTCATCCGATTGAGAGAAAGCAACTAACTTTTTGTTTACAAAGCTGTGAAGATGCTTCTGAAATTGTAAACACAGCCATTCAATTAATACGTCCAATTCCGATAGTTGAGAAGTACAATTATATCGCCATTGAAGGAAATATTGGTGCAGGAAAAACGACTTTAGCCAAAATGATGTCTGATGAATTCAATGCAAAAATAATTTTAGAACGTTTTGCTGATAATGCATTTCTCCCAAAATTCTATGAAGATAAAGAACGTTTTGCTTTTCCTTTGGAAATGAGTTTTTTAGCTGATAGATACCAACAATTGAGTGATGATTTGGCGCAATTAGATTTATTCAAAAACCTAATTGTATCTGATTATTACATTTTTAAATCCTTGATTTTTGCTCAAATTACACTTCAAAAAGAAGAATATTTACTGTACAGAAGAATGTTTGACATCATGTATAAAGAGATTACGAAACCTGATTTATATGTGTATTTGTATCAAAATACGTCAAGACTTTTACAAAATATCAAGAAAAGGGGCAGAGAATATGAACAAAATATTGAAGAAAATTATTTGCAAAAAATTCATGATGGGTATAAGAATTTTATCAATACACAGCAAGAGCTAAATGTACTTGTCATTGATGTTTCTGAAATTGATTTTGTGAATGTACCTGAAGATTATCAGTCAATTATCAATGAAATAAAAAAAGGATAAACTACTTTTTGAGATCTAGTTTTTCTGCAAAATACTCGCAAAAATCACGCATGGTTGCACTCATTTTTAAATCATTTGTTGCGCGCTCATAAGTATCTGCCATAGAAACCAACGTTTGATGATAAAATTGTTTCATCTCGTCAATTGGCATATCTTTTGTCCACAGATCCATGCGCAACGTATCTTTTTGTTTATGATCCCAAACCGAAATCATTACGGCTTTTGAAGGCTCATTTTCAATTCCACCATCTTTTGCTGTCCAAGAAATATTTTCAGGAATCTTATTTTCATCTAAATTTATGTGAAAAATCACCTCTGAATTGTGTGTAATTGCCATTATTTTTTAGGTTTATATTTTGACTGATTGAATAATTCTGTTGCGTCTATTTTCAAAAATTCTTCCAAAGATACATCATTATGTTTCAAATACGATTGTACGATTTGCCATCCCAACCAAACTCCAATTTTTCCAGGTGATAAATTGTCTTGTTCCATATAAAATTTTGAAAAAGGCGCCTCTTCTAAAAATCGTTTGTTGAGATTGGTTTCAGTACTGAAAAGTAATTTATTCTCCATGAAATACGCCCAAATCTGAGCTTCATTTTCAACAGCCCATTGCCATTTTTCTTTGGAATATCCCATTTTTTCTACCTCAGAAATTGATGGTAAATACCAATCTAGTAATGCCATTTTTTTTCCTTCATGCACCATTTTTGCAATAAAAATTCGATTGTTTGTTGGCAGAATTTGTTGATTTATAAAGGCTTCTGCAACTGCAACAATCAAGTGTTCTTTGGTATTATTATATTTGATATAATTAGGAAAATCAGCATAAAATGGGTGGTTTTTGCCTAAAAAAACATCCAAAGAAATTAACAGTAAACTGTCTGCGTAAATCACTCGACTTTCATAATCAATATTTGATTGAATTGTAACTACATTTGGCGCTTTGAAGGTTGGATTGTAATACTTTACATACTTAAAAAAAGAGGTTAATTGCTTCTCAACATCTGAAAAATCCTGATAATTTTTTTGAATTTCTTTGAATAATTCTTGTTCTTGTGTATCTGCAATTTTCGCCAAAGAAATGCTATCAGAAAACGACTCAGGAAATAAATATGGATAGGTTGTTTTCAATCTGGGCAATGACTCTTTAGTTGCTGTATAAAAATCTAAATCAAAACGTTTAATTTCGAAATAAATCGGAATTTTTGAAACATCAAGAGTTGATTTTTTTTGAGTATTGCATGAAAAAAATACACACAAAATCATCAAAAAAGCCTTAGTAAATCTCATATTCTTTGTATCTTAGTCATTCAAAATTAAGAGCTGTAAAAATACTAAAATAGTTTATCAATGAACACAAAAAAAGTAGCAACACATATTGTAGATTGGTTAGAGAATTATGCGAAAACAGGAAAATTAAATGGTTTTGTAATCGGAGTTTCAGGCGGGATAGACTCAGCGGTAACCTCTACGCTATGTGCTAAAACTGGCTTACCCACTTTGTGTTTAGAAATGCCCATTCACCAAGCAGTAAGTCAAGTAAATAGAGCTAAAAATCATATTGATTGGCTAGAAAAAAATTATAAAAATGTTTCTAGAATTACCATAAATCTGACACCGGTTTTTGATAGTTTGGTTGCTGCTTTACCAAAAGTCAACAACGAAGAAAGCCGATTTATGTCTTTAGCAAACACAAGAGCGCGTTTAAGAATGACAACCTTGTATTATTTTGCAGCTTTACATGGCTATTTAGTAGCAGGAACTGGAAATAAAGTTGAAGATTTTGGAGTTGGATTTTACACAAAATATGGAGATGGAGGTGTGGATTTAAGTCCAATTGCTGATTTAATGAAATCGGAAGTATATGAAATAGCCAAAGATTTTGGAATCCATCAAGATATTATAAAAGCTCCACCCACAGACGGTTTATGGGGTGATGACAGAACAGATGAAGATCAAATTGGTGCTTCTTATAATGAACTTGAATGGGCAATGAATATGCAAGAACAAGGAAAAACAATAGCTAATTTTATAGGGAGAGAAAAAGATGTGTTCTCGATTTATATTCGATTAAACACCATAAATCAGCATAAAATGCAACCTATTCCCGTTTGTGAAATACCTAAAAACTTAAAATAAATTTATAAAAAAGACCTTTATTTTAAAAATGAAGATTTTTTTTTAAGAGATTAGCAGCAATCATCGCTTTTTTGATTCAGATGTAAGTACGTCTTTTAGACCCACTTGAAATTTCGTATTTTTTTAAAAATTTATAGGAGTCTTTTCATAATGCAATAAAATTCATTTTCTTCGAGTGAGTTTAGAAAAAAACTCAATTTATACATTAAAATAGGGGGTTTCAATATTTATTTACACTGAAAAAATTGTAAATAAAATATTAAACAAATTTTAGACAACCCTATTTAATTTCTCAGAAAGCCTAATTCTTAATGAGTTATAGTTCATAATTTCTTCTATTTCTTCTTTTGAATATTCTTTTTCTTTGATTGCTTTTTCTTTCAAAAGTTTATCAATCAATATTCTTCTAATATTGTAAATAGAATCTGTTACCGCTTTTGTCAACACTTCTTTGGCACCTGTAACAAAGATATTTTTTCTTTCCCATTGACTAAGTTGGTATTTTTCTTCATCCATTAAAATTGAAGTTACTGAGGAAGAAATATTTGTATTGGAATGATTGATTAACTTGTCAATTTCTAATGCTTCAGATTGATTAATTTGATAAATTATTTCGTTGTAGATTTCTTTAAAAATAGGATTTGTAAACTCGATTTCATCATCATGAAGATGTAAATATATTTCTGCAGAAACTTCGTTTTTATATGTTTTTTGAGTTTTTATTTCCCTTCCATTTTCATCGAAATGAGTTATATCATCAATAAAATCAACCTCTTCATTACCATATAGCAATAATAATTTGATAATTTCTTTTTCTAAAATTTCAAGCTGATCAACTTCTTTTAATTGTATATCTTGCCTTTTTACAATTTCAAAAGTCTTTTTTTCTTCTTGATATTTTTTCGATTCTTCGGTATTGGTCTTCGCTATTAATTGTGCCAATTCACTAAACAATATCCGTTCAGAAATTTCCATTATTTGAGAACACTCTTGCACGTATACCTCCCGTTGAATGGCATCAGGAATTTTGGAAATACTAGTAACTATATCTCTAATTAATCCTGCCTTTTTTACAGGATCATTTTGAGTATCCTCTAACAAGAGTGATACTTTAAAATTAATAAAATCTTGAGCAGCAGTATCTAAAAATTCTTTTAATTCACTATCAGAATGGGATTTTGCAAAACTATCAGGATCTTCACCATCAGAAAACTGAACTACTTTTACGTTCATTCCCTGCTCTAAAATTAAATCAATTCCGCGAATAGAAGCTCTAATTCCTGCTGCATCACCATCAAAAAGTACCGTAATATTTTTGGTCAATCTACTTATTAATCGGATTTGATCGGGAGTTAAAGCAGTACCTGAAGAAGCCACTACATTTTCAATTCCTGATTGATGAAATGAAATAACATCAGTATAGCCTTCCACCAAAAAACAGTTATCTTGTTTAGCAATTTCTTTTTTTGCTTGATAGATTCCGTATAAAATTTTACTCTTGTGATAAATATCACTTTCTGGAGAGTTTAGATATTTTGCCGATTTTTTATCAGCTGTTAAGATTCTACCTCCAAAACCTAAAATTCGTCCAGACATAGAGTGAATTGGAAACATCACACGTCCTTTAAATCGGTCAAATTGCTTGTCATCTTTTACAATGGTAAGTCCTGTAGATTCTAAATATTTCAATTGATATCCTTTAGAAATTGCGGCATTTGTAAAAGAACCCCATTCATCTAAACAGTAACCTAAATCAAATTTTTTAATCGTTTCGTCACGAAAACCACGCTCTTTGAAATAACTCAATCCAATGGCTTTCCCTTGATTTGTATGTAACATTGTGCTGTGAAAAAAATCTTTTGCGAAATTAGACACCAAAAACATGCTTTCACGTTCGTTTATTTGTTCCTTTTCTTGATTGGTTTGGGCAATTTCTTCAATCTCAATATTGTATTTTTTTGCTAACCATTTTAAGGCTTCTGGATAGGTATAATGTTCATGTTCCATCAAAAAAGAGATGGCATTACCTCCTTTTCCAGTAGAAAAATCTTTCCAGATTTGCTTTACTG
>Ga0208439_1000147_pt1 | contig 31434 bp, 25 predicted proteins | sample ColrivemetaGS703_FD_187621 | JGI IMG/M metagenome (GOLD analysis project Ga0208439, IMG submission 187621) | Estuarine microbial communities from the Columbia River estuary - Freshwater metaG S.703 (SPAdes) (version 2) | ecosystem: Environmental > Aquatic > Marine > Intertidal zone > Estuary ...
AATGGCGGAACTTCTTGAGAAGAAAAAATCGCAAGGGATCAACCAAAAAACCAAAAAATTAATTGAAAAAGTAGCCGGTTATGAATACGAAATCATCGAATAGTGCTTACGGAGAAATTGAAACAGCATTCAAAACTATGTTATCCTTTGATAATGAGCAGGATCAGCTCGAATTAGATGCAAAGATTATTATGGCCAAATTTTTAGAAAAGGTTCAAGAAATCTCAACTCAAAAAGGACTCAAAAAGAAAGACTTAGCCGAAAAAATTGGTACTTCAGCGAGTTACATCACACAACTTTATCGAGGTCATAAACTTTTGAATTTAATGACGTTAGCAAAGTTGCAGAGAGCTTTAGAAATTGAATTTGATGTTGCAATAAAAGGAACTAATCAGATAAAAAATCCTATCAATGAGGAAATTTCAGGTGCTTATTTAAAACCTAGGTATGCATCCGATAAATCAGGTGAGTTTACCAAACGCCCTCAGCGGTAAAATCAGATTACTTATTCGAAGCCCTAGGATTAAAAAGCTTGTTGGTTGAAACCAAAACAAGTAATAAAAGCAAGGTAAAAGCCGAAGATTCTTTAGGGTTTTGTAGATAGTCAAAGGATAGATACCCCACCGAAATCAGCACAAGTGCCACGTATCCCATCTTGATAAATGAATTTTTTGCTTGCTTTTTCGCGATAAGCGCCAAAGGGAAAAATGCTAAGATGGAAAGAATAATGAGTAGGTTTTGCATATTGTAAATATATGAATTTCTCTGGATTACTCGCTATCGCTCGTGAACCCTTGTGGGAGGGTCAAAACAATTGAAAAGCCAGTTGCTGCGCAACTTTACCTTTTTTATTTCACAATGCTTTCAAAAGCAAGCTTTTGACGCTTGTAAAACAAAAAAGCCAGCCGGACGGCTAGCTTTTCAATTGTTTTGCGGAGAGAGAGGGATTCGAACCCTCGATAAGCTTTAGACCTATACACACTTTCCAGGCGTGCTCCTTCAACCACTCGGACACCTCTCCAGGTTTTTAGTGGAGTGCAAAGATACGAAGCTTTTTTGATTCTAGGAAACGCGGTGCATTCTCAGTAAAATGACAAATGCTGATAGAATGGTTATGCTGCCTATGGCTAGGATGGCGGTGCTAATGGTCCATACATCGGCGAGAATGCCGGTGAGTAGCGCGCCCACAGCGTAGCCGAGGTCTCGCCAGAGGCGATACACGCCTATACTTTGGGCGCGTTGGCTCGGGTGGGTGTTGTCTGCGATTGCAGCTAAAAAAGTAGGATAGACCACCGCTGTACCGAGCCCGAGCACTACGCTTAGGCTAGCAAAAGCAAAGAAAGTTTGTGCCCAAATGAATCCAATTATGGCTAAGCCTTGCAGTAGCATACCCCAGAAGAGTAGTGTTTTTTTTGGGAAATGGTCTGCTAATTTACCAGTGAAAAGTTGGCTTAGGCCCCAAACACTTGGGTAAATAGCAATGATTTGTCCCATTTGTCCCGCTGAAAAACCCTTACTAAGCAAAAGAATAGGAAAAAGCCCCCAGATCATGCCGTCGTTAAGGTTGTTCACCAATCCCCCCTGACTAATAGCACCTAAATTTGGATGTTTCCATGATGTCTCCTGAAAAGTGTTCGTTAGTAATGGCGTTGAACTTTGCTCTCCTTCTAATTGAACAAAGCCGCTTGTATCTTTGATCAAAAAAATACTGCTGAGTAAACCCAAAATCGCTAAAACAAAACCCATATAAAAAGGATAAGGTCTGAGCGCATAATTATTGGCTAGATAGGCGCTTAGGAATGCAACGCTTCCAACTGCCAAGTAGCCTGCGGCCTCATTAATCCCCATTGCAAAGCCTCGATTTTTTGGCCCAACTAGATCTATTTTCATGACTACTGTACTGCTCCAAGCAAGGCCCTGATTGATTCCTAAGAATACATTGGCTAAGAGCACCCATGACCAATTTGGAGCTGAAATAAGTAAGAGCGGAACCGGTAAAGCAAAAAGCCAACCAAAAACCAGAAGATTTTTTCGACCAAATTTGTTAGCAAGGTTTCCTGCAAAATAATTGGTAAGTGCCTTGGTGATGCCAAATACAACAATAAATGATAGGATTGCTGTTTTGGCAGCTAGATGGAATTCCTCTTTGGCCAATTGAGGCAAGATACTTCGTTCCATACCGACCATGCCACCTACAAATGCATTGACTAAAGCCAGTAAAGCAAACTGCTGCCAATTTTTTTTCAGGCCGAGTTCTTGCTTTGACATCACATCAAAAGTAAGCCAATGGAGAAATAGATAAAGATACCTATGACATCATTGAGCGTGGTAACGAAGGGCCCAATGGCAAGTGCGGGATCTATTTTGTAGCGATTCAATATCATTGGGAAAAGTGTTCCAAAAATGGCAGCAAATAAGATCACTGTAAATAAAGAAATACTTACTACTATACCTAAGTGTAAATCAACAAATACAGTAGCTACTAAAAAAATCAAACTAGACAAAATAAGACCATTAAAAACGCCAACAGCACCTTCGCGCAATAATTTAGGTAGTATTCTTCCGAGGTCCTTATCTCCTCTAGCTAAGGATTGTACAACTATGGCGGAGGATTGTACTCCAACGTTACCTCCCATGGCGGTGATCAATGGAATAAAGAAAGCCATTGCTGGAATAGCAGTAATACTCGATTCAAAATTAGAGATGACTTTTGCACCGATTGTTCCGCCTAACATGGCAATGATGAGCCAAGGTAAGCGCGAAAAGCTGACCCTCCAGATAGCCGCATCAGAATCGACTTTATCTGAGATACCCGTTGCCATTTGAAAGTCTTTGTCTGCTTCTTCTTTGATGTAGTCTACCACATCATCAAGTGTAATACGCCCTACTAATTTGTTTTGATAGTCTACGACTGGAACTGAAACGAGGTCGTATTTTTCCATGACTTTTGCCACTAATTCTGCGGAATCACTGGCTTTGACAGAGATAATTTTCTTACTTTGATAAATAGATTCAATCTTGGTCCGAGCATTTGCAAAGAGCAGTCTTTTTAGTGAAAGAACTCCTAGCAAATGGTCGTCGTTGTCTACCACAAAGATGTTGTAAACTTTTTCTACGTCTTCTGCTTGTTTGCGGAGTTCAATGATAGTCCGGTTAACTGGCCATTCAATATTCGCTTGGAAAAACTCCTTTTGCATAAGACCACCTGCAGTATCGTCATCATAATTGAGGAGGTCAACGATATCTTCCGCAGCTTCGTCATCTTCCATATGCGAGATGACTTCTTGAATTTTATCGTTGGGGAATTCACTTAGGATATCTGCAGCGTCATCGGAGTCTAAGTTCTCTAGCTGATCAGCCATCTCTTTACTTGAGAGTGAGGCCAAGAAGCGATCGCGAACTTCTTCTTCAAGTTCCATCAAGATGTCGGCTTGGGTGTCTTCATCAACCATAAAGTAGATGAATTTAGCCTCGTCATTGGTAAGGTTATCTAGAATTTCTGCGATTTCAGCGTAGTGGAGTTCCAAGACCTGCTCTTGAATCCAAAGGTTGTCTTGTGCGACAATTTTTTGTCGCAAATCCGCAATAAATTCTTTGGTTAACTCAAAACGCACAAGCTTCTTTTTTACAAAGATACGCAAATGCGCTACAAAGGTTTTAACGCAGGGTTAAGTTCTCAATGAATCAATCATGACAGAGGCCTTCAACCTCATGAAAGATATCATGTGCTTTACTGATCATTTCAAAGAGTTGCGCATCCTTTCTGGCTTCATCTTTTGTCGGTTTTTGAACCAGCTGATGGATGTCAAAACATTGTTTTTCCAGCTTGGATAGTGCTTGCTGAACACGAGCATTATTTGCACTCAAGGGAGGGGTAGAGTTTTTCAATAAAATCGACTTTGCATATAATTCACCCGAACGTGTACGCAATGGGGTCATGTTTTTTTCTTCTGCAGGGTGGAAAGTTTGTGCCATCACTTTATGAAAATCTTTGATAGCCAACCAATTGTCTTTCTCTAACTCTTTGAGCAATGGATTGTTAAGTGCAGCTGTGTATTTCTGAGATACGACCTCCCAATTGATCAAGGACCAAACTCCACTTAAATAGGCTGCCCTTTTATTTTGATATTTGAGATAATAAGCATGTTCCCATACATCTATACCAAGAATTGGAATACCTCGGTCTGTACTTATATCCATGATGGGATTATCTTGATTTCCTGTGCTCACCACCGCTAATTCACCTGTTGGGGTGACCATAATCCAGGCCCATCCGCTACCAAACCGTGATGTTGCTGCCTTGTTTACAGTAGCAATCAATGAATCTATGGAAGTGAACTTAGCATCAATTGCCTTTTGAAGTTCAGATGAAATAGGACCTTGTTTTTCCTTAGGAGCAAGGATATCCCAGAACAAACTATGATTGTAATGTCCGCCAGCATTGTTGCGTACAGAGGCTGAACGAAAACTTGCATACATCAGAAGGTCTTCCATGCTCACTTTTTCCATAGCGGTACCTGTGATTGCCTTATTCAGGTTATTTACATAGCCTGCATGGTGTTTATCGTGATGAATTTCCATTGTTTGCGCATCAATAAATGGCTCGTATGCATCAAAACTATAGGGCAAATTCGGCAGTGAATAAACCTGAGCTATTCCGTTTACGGTTAAAAAGAGAAAAAATATAGGAAGCAGATGTTTCATGTTTGTTTTTTTTCAAAGATACCTCTCATTAGATGAGAAAGCTGTTAATGACTCGTTAAATATTTTGTAGATCAACCATTCGCATCGCAATGAATGCTTTGACTACGCGCTCACCTACATTAGGAACCTCAATATGAATGAGGTAAATACCACCGGCTACTGGAATGCCGGCATGGTTGGTGAGATCCCAATCTTGGAAGGTGAACGGACTATCTTTTTTAATGCTACGTACGAGCTTGCCATTAGCAGTGTAAATTCGGATCTGACACCTTTCTGGTAGGTTTGTTATTTTGACGCGGTTGTCTAGCTTATTGCGCTCATATTCAGAGAATGCATAGTAAGGATTTGGCACGACATTGATCATAGCCAATGCTTCTTTGAGCATGTCTTGTGAACCTACTTTGGTCGCGATGTCTTCCATGGACCAACCATACATTGGTTTGCCTTCATTATCACCGGTTGCCACAAAGTTCTTGTACTCCTTATTGGTACGCAAACGAATCGTGACATCTGTAGATAATAACTCCTGGTCTGCGGCAAGTAATGGATAGGTAATCCAAGTGAGTGAACCATAGAGCTCGCGTTTTGCTGTTGAACTATTCCCTTCAACCTCTAAGTACTTATTGTATACAAAGTTAGTGCTGTTGTTTTCTGCTTCAGCAGGAACATAAGCCGGGAAGTCGAAACCAGAGCTAAATCCGTTGATGGATTTTTGTTTGTAACTAAATACATATACTGGGTGCATTCCTCCCATGAGTGGTGTGCCTACGTTGCTCACCAAACGATCGGTTGGATTCCAGATCATGTCAGCGCCATTTTCTCCACCTAAGAATGAATTTTCACCAAAAGCCATGTACAAACGCGCACCAGACTCGATGTCTACAGCATAGCCTGGGAACCAACCCATACCGGTGCCGGTGCCATCAGGATTTCCATTTTTATCGACACTTGGGCTCTTGCGTAAGGAGCCTGCTTGGGCACCACCTACATTGAGGGCGCTGTTGCGGCCGAGCTCAACTATTGGACAGCGCGTCCATAAGTTTTGATCTGAGGTGATTACGATGTTCACACTTGGTAAGAATGAAATAGATGCATTGAGTTTACTAGAACCAGAGAAGGTTCCGTAGTAAGCCAATGGCATGTAGTCTGCCTGATATCCCACTAATCGATGCGGTGCAACAATTCCTTCTAATACGCGCTCATAGGCTTGCGTTGGGTCTGCACCTACTTCATCAGCGTAATTACATGGATTAAGGTACGTTGGACCATCAGGTAAACAATCTACGTCGGTATCAGGTGAGTAATCACCCGAACGTATCCAGTTGGTCGGGAAGTAAGCATCGTTGTCTTTTACACCAGTAAGCCAACGCTTAGATGAATCTGCAAACTCGATGCTTGCATCAATCATCTCTGTATACTTAGAGGCTAGGTTACCGACACCGGTGTATTTTGTTTGGAAGATTTGTACTGATACACCCCATTGTGGAATGATCTGCTCGTTGTTCGAAGCTATAGTGCGTTCTGAACTAACCGAGTCGATAGGAGTAGCATCGCCTTTGTTCTCATAGCGATAGATAACCCAGCTAGCCGTGTCAGCAGCATTGCCAATATTGGCGGACGTATAGTTTCTGAACTTGCACTCAAAGTAGCCGTTGGCCAAGTTTAACGGATCAACAACCTTAATATTCACAGGGCCAGCACCGTAGTCATAGGTCGGATCTGCCATGTAGCCATCAGACAAAATAGTTTTCATACTAGCAGCAGTAAGTTCCAAACTGCGGTTGCCGTTTCCATGACCATCTAAACGCGTAATGCGTGGAGATGAACCATAAGCAACCAGTTGGGCTGTCCCGCCTGCCTCAGGCATTGGGTTGTGAGGAATTGCCGTTACTGGAGAGATAGCTGTACCATCGTAGTTCAAGCGACTTGAAATGAATGGAATCTTTTGACCATCTAAGAAAATCGGGTCATTTGGATCATATTTCTTAAATTGATTGTACGCATAAGCAACAGCAACATAATAGTATGGCTTATGGTTAACTAATGCTCGTGCGCCTTGGGCAAAAGCATCCTCTTTGATTGAGAAAGTATGACTGATGCCATTATTTTCACCATCAACTTTTTCTACAGGAACCGAGAAACCTAATGCTTCGTCGAATTCAAAGTTAATGATACGCGAGATGTTGTTTTTGATGTCGCACTGTGCAACCAAACGTGCTTTGTCTGGATCTGATATATCCGCAATAGATATATCTTGAGCCTTCAATTGGAAGATTTGATATCCTTCAAAACGATAGTAGCGATCAACTGTTGGATCTGTAATGTTAATTTCGTCAATTTCTTCATAAGCCTCTTGATAGTTGTTTGAAGAAACAGGGTTGTCAAGCATGAGAATTAATTCGTTCTCCAACTCTTGAATTGTTAGGCGTGGTGCATCTGGTGGAGAAAGAATTTTAAAACATGCATCGAAAAGTGCTTGTGCTTTAGTGTCTGCACGTTTCATTGCTTCTACAGATGCCATCAATCCACCGTCTGTACTCCGGCCGTAGACGATACCAACAGTAATGTTATTGATTGCTCCAGGACGAAGGGTGAACGGACCTGCAGATTGGACAAAGCGACGGTCCCCAGAAGGATTGTTGTCTGTAGACTCATCCCAACCATTAGGGAATGCAGCAGACATATCTTCTCCTGCTGTTGACCAATGTATTGGATCAGAAGTTCCCGGGAACATGTAATCAGATAGTGTTGTTGTAACCCCAGCAGAACCTACATAACCCAAACCTCCATAGTACATCTCTGAACCATTCGCCCATTGACCTTCCATAAAGTTGTAGTATTCTGCGGCTGGCCCTGGGTCATTGTATGGATAAGCGGATGTAGACGTATAGTAAGTAAAGCGACGCATACCGAAACGTTCGTTATCGATAATTCCATCAGAATAACCAATACCAATTCCTTTGTAAACAATACCATTGTTGGCAAGCGCATCTACAACCGTCGGCACTACTTCCGTTTGAGTAGCTTCGTCGAAGTATGGACCAGGGTTGTCTAATCCATCTGCATCTTGATAAGGTCCTTCAAAGAAGTCACAACCAATTGCAGGAGGATTTTCACCGTAACCTAATTTACCTCCGTCAGACTCGTCTAGAAGGTCGCCGTTATACATATAACCCAAACCACGAGAAACATCACAACCAGTGTAGTCATCTGCATAGTTTCCAATATCTGCATCTAGGTACTGAGAGAAGTAAGTATTGTAAAGCGTTTGTGTACCACGGTTGATAAGTTCGTAGTTGTAGAAAGTCATACGGTTAACCTCATCATTGGTGGCAAAAGAAAATGCTTGCGCACGAATCTCCATACCAATAGGATCACCGTTGGTTTCGGTATGGATATTTCCTTTATCATTGAATACCCACCAATGTGTTTCATCACCATAGAGGGAAATACGACGGTCTATTCCACATTCGATATCATCTCGACCTAGGATGTCGTCGTACCATGGGTGATCACCGTTGTCTGGATTGTAATTACCATCTTGGTCACGGTCATAGAATGGAGCTAAGAAATAATCTTGACCTCTCGAAACATCACCGTGTGCTGGCCATCCGTAGATACGATTGAGTTCGTCATTGGTAGGTGCGGTGATTTCATCGCAACCTTCAGTTGTAATACCAGAGTTACACTCCCACCATATGTTGAATTTGATGACTTCTGCCTTTCTGATCGTATAGAATTTGTCATACGCAATACACTGATCAGGATCAATGTTAGCCTCGCCAAAATCACGGATTGCGTCATCTCCGACTGGATTGAGTGGATTAAATGTTCCCGTCCCTGGGGTAACCGTTAAGGGGCCAGGCCAAAAGTCGTTACCTGAACGGTAGCGTAAGGCAGCTAGCTTGAGCTGACCGTTGACGTCTGTACCACCCATCCAAAGGGCTCCTGCATAAATTGCAAAGCGATTACTTCCTTTCGGAACCTCATAGGCAGCTACACCGGCAGCACGGTTTTGGAACATACTTCCTCCCTGCTCAATCAATGCAGCAACATCGTTGAACTTCATTGTCAACTTGGCTGTTGCAGGGCTACAGTTCGCCTTTGGTTTTGCAGTAGGTTTGTAATCTTTGTCATTAGGGCCTAGGTATGCGAACGCTTGCGTACAAGATACGGTTAGACCAATAAACGCGGCAATGAATTGCTTTTTCATAATACTTCGTTAAAGCTTCTTAAAAATCAAATTTTACACCCAAACGAATTGTTCGAGGTACACTGATGTTAAACGGATTCTGAATCTTCATGGTGTAGTAGTCACGGAAAGATTGCTCATCAATTTGGTTTTGAATGGAAGTCTGGCTTGCTGCAGCAGCAAGATAACCATCATCATCCCAGTTACCAGTAGCACGGTATACATTCAAGACATTGAATTGATTGAATAAGTTTGTGGCACGGACATAGACTTGTAAGAAAGCCGTTTTCTTTTTATTTTCTTTGTTACCATATTCAATGTTGATGGTTTTATCCGCTTGAATATCTAAACGGTATTGCCAAGGTAAGCGTGAACCGTTCAAGGTTCCGTTGATACCTGCATTGAGGTTACCAATTCCTTCGTCAGTAATAAAGGTCTGAGTAGAGTATGGCGATCCAGAGTTAATGTTAGCTATTAAGTTAAGACCTGTGTTTTCAAAAATACGTGTCTTGCCGATAGTTGGACCATTGTAGTCCTGACCTTCACCGTAACGATAATCAAATGTAAAGTTGAAAGCATGTCGCTGATCATAGCTGTATGGGAAGATTACACGTAAGTTTGGCAAGCCGGCATTCACAAGTGCAGACATTGAAGTAGCATCTGAACCAGTACCATCTGCGAACTGTAAAGTATAGTTAGCAGTCATGCGGATATTTCCTGTTTGGCGCATATCGTATGCAACCGTTAAACCTTTAACTGTACCGAAGTCACGGTTACCGAAAGTCTTGTAAGTTACTGGGTAAGCCTCAAACACATTGATCAACTGAACGTTGTCGCGTTGTTCGCGGTAGAATGCAGAAATTTTAACTGAAGAGGTTCTGGTGACTACTTGTTGGAAACCAAGTTCGTAATCTACAGTTTTCTCAGGTAGTAAGTTGGCATTGCTAATGACAGCGTTACGGGTTTGAATGAATTGATATTCATAAGGATTAAAGCGGAATCCAGAAGTTGGACGCTTGGTAAGGATATCGTAGTGAGCAAAGAAAGATGCTTCTTCAGAAATTGGGAAAGAGAATGCAATACGCGGCATTACATTCACCTGAGCCTTATAATCTTTAAATGACTCTGCGGTAGGCGTTTCTAAAGATGGGTCTTGTAACCAAGGGGCAATTCCTGCCGCTCCACGGATTTTGGAAGGATCTTCAATTGGAGTACCAGTTGCATCGTACCATTGTGCACCATTACGGAAACCATTGATACCAGAAGGATTGTTTACATCGTTAACATAAACCACATAGTCATCACCCATACCTTCTGGTAAGTTAACCCAACCATACTGATTTGGATCACTTGAAGCCAAGGCACGTGCTTCTTGAACGGTCTTAGCTGTGTAGAATAAATAAGGGTCTTTTAATACTGGTTGGTTGGCATCAAATACATCAACGCGGACACCTACATTGAAAACGATGTCGTTGAATGCAAACTTATCCATGATGTATCCAGCCATATATATTGGTTGAAAAGCACCAACAAAACGACGATAGTTACCATTTTCATCAAATTCATTGAAATATTTATTGATGTCAGTATTGCCACGTACTTTGTTTCCTTTGTGGTCATAACCCCAATATGAAACAAATGATTGGCCACTATTGAGTAGCTCATCCGGAGAGAACATGTCAAATTGGAATAAGTTTGGATCGTACTGATCGATATCAATGAAATCGGTTCCAGCTGGGTTGTAACCTAATTTTTGACGTAGATTGTAGTCAAAGAAAGACTGTTGATCATTATTTACTTGTCCGCCATATTCCCCTGTACCTGACTGGAAGGCATCTCCAGCATTTAAGCGATCATAGGTGATGGCTTTAAATGATCCAGAATCTGTAACTACTCCAGAATTGAGGTCGAGTTCTCTGATATGGAAGTTAGCTAATTGTCGGGCAATTGACCAAATACCTGTTGGACCAAAATCTCCGCTTGTCCAACCACGATCTACGCGCTGCTCGTATTCAAATCCTAAAGAGATGGAGTGGTCTCCTAACACTACTGAACCAGCACCTGTTACGCGGAATTGATCATTTTCAGACTTGCCAAAACCGTTAGAAGGCGCGCCAATGTTTGCCCAAATTCCATAAACACTATTTGGCAAATCACCATTACGTAAGGCATTTCCTTGTTGAATCTGGAAAAGGTTTTCGTAACGACCAATTGGATTGTCTTGATAGATATTATAGTACTGAGTTGTAATGGCTGCTAGAGCAGCGTTTGTTTCTGAAGGAGTAAAATCGACCTCTACGTCACGGAATCCGTTGTGCACATACATTTGTGTTGCTGGGTCAAACTCATACGACGGTACACGTGTAGTAACAAATTTACCGACGTGTCCGTAGTTGAAGATGTTGTATTTGTGATTTGGATCATAGGATTCATTAAAAGATTTAGAGTAGTCTACCATTAAACTGTAAAGAGCGGACTTGATCTTGGAACTTGAACCTTCACGATCATTATTAAAACGTTGAGTAAGGCGTGCATAGACACGGTAATCAAGATTTTTACTTACACCAAAGTTGGTAAAATTCAATAAGGACGAACCGTACCCATAGGAAGATCCTCTAAAATAGTTCAGTGAGCCACCAAACTGTAAGTTGACCGAAGGACCTGTATTCACATCAATTTTACCTGATGCAGAGAATACATTGTTTCGTGCGTTCATACGCCAATCTGTTTTCTCAAAATCATCGGCTCTAAGGAACAATGCATTGTGGAATGTACCAAAGCCGGTAGAAGTTGGGCGCAGTGGATTAGCAATTAATTCTTCTCGTGCTTCTTTTGTTATTCGGTATGATCCACCAGCAAGTGGGCGAGAATCTAATTGATCAGTGTAGTTAGCAGACACTAAAAATCCTAGTCGCGGACGAGTTTTGTTGCCGGCTGAATCTCTTTGCATCCAAAGTGGACCAGAAAGCATTCCCTCCACTAGGTTGTACCCATACTTATCAAGACCAAATACTTTTCCGTCGTAACCATTTGGGTCAGCTCCGTTGAAATAGATACCAGAACTTACAGCTTCTAAACTTCCAAAGTACACAGAAGAAGGTCCACGAGTTGTAATGGAGATGATACCTCCGGTTACGTCGCCGTAGTTTGCAGGCACACCACCAGTGATAACTGATACTTCTTCTAATGCAGATTTTGGGAGATTTGATGAACCGCGAACTTTGATACCATCAATATAGAAATAGGTCGCATCAGAACGTGTACCACGAACTGAAATAGCACCAGAACCTTCATTGACATTCACACCACCTACTGTACCTGCAACTGCTGTTGCCGAACGAGCTGGTAGACGAGCGATGTCTTCTCTGGTAACGGTTGCACCCGATGCACCACCATCTTTATCAATAAGTGGCACTTTGTATCGAACGACTTTTACCTCTTTAGTTTCTTGTGTTTTTGTAGATAAGGTAAGGTTATCCAAGAAAGTGATGCGATCTGGGGAGATCGATACACCTTGCATGGTAAGGTTTTGATACCCGCCTTCGGAATTTCGCACCTCTACATCATAAGAACCAGGCTGTATACCATTGATTTGGAATTTCCCTTTCTCATCCGTTAAAGCGCTACCACGTATGGCGCCAGCCTGTTTTAATAAGACCTTACTAAACTCCAATGGAGCTTTGGTTGCCTCATCAGTCACGGTACCGCGGAGCGTACCAAGACCGGATTGTGAAAATGCATAAGTGCTTACAAACAAAACACTTAAAAGCAATAATTTCAGTCTACCCACCATATGAATGCGTATAAATTTTACTATTTCTCGTTTTTTAAAGAATGTAAATATAGAAAATTCCATAGTCTTAACATAAAATTCATCAAAATTCTATCAGATGTTTACGCATCTTTGTACAATCAGAAAGTATATGATGCCTTCGTACTATCATTTTCAGTTTAATAATCCAGAATTTGAGATTGCTATACTTCATATGGATTCCATTGAATTAGATAGCACTGTGCTTTTTCCATCCGAAATTGTACACGAACAACTGCGTTCAAATACGAAACGAAAAAAAGAATATCTTGGGGCGCGATACTTGCGTAATTCACTGAATATCAATTCTCCTATATTATATCATCCCAACGGAAAACCCTACTTTTCAGACATCGAGTTGTCACTTTCTATTAGCCACACTAGTACTCAAATAGCTCTTGCTTTTGCCAAATTTCCTATCGGTATCGATATTGAAGAAAAACATCGGGATACTGCCAAGATCATCAATAAATTTGCGGTAGATGATGAAAAAAAATTATTCAAAATCAATCAAAAAAATGGTTTCCTACAGCTGTGGTGTGCAAAGGAGGCGATTTACAAGTTGGTGGACTTGGAGCATCTCTCATTTAAAGATGAGATTCGCATCCTAGGACATAAAGAAATGAACGGAGTTGTTTACCTCTCTGCCAAAATATTACGCGAAATACCCGATGCTGAAATTCAAATTCAAATTAGAGAAACAACTCATCACTATATAGCGATTGCCTATTTTAGATCTCTGCCTTGAGGCTCATGTCCAAAGCCTTTACAGAATGTGTAAGGGCGCCCACTGAAATATATTGCACACCGGTTAGTGCATATGCCCTAACGGTATTTTCTGTTATTCCGCCCGAAGCTTCAGTTTCTATGTTTGAAGGGATTTTTGTTAATGCAATTTTAAGTTCCTCAGGTGTGAAATTATCTAGCATAATTCTATCGTATGATTGAGGCAAGGTGAGCAGCTCTTCAAGTTCTTCCATTGATCTTACCTCTACCTCTACTTTTAAGTCTAAATGTTGATTTTGTAGATATACTTGAGTGCGTGTTAATGCCGCTTGCAGACCTCCGGCATAATCGATATGATTGTCTTTGAGCATTATCATGTCGTAAAGTCCAAATCGATGGTTAGCCCCTCCACCTATTACAACAGCATACTTATCCAAGAATCTAAGGCCAGGCGTAGTCTTACGCGTATCTAATAGCGTACAATTGGTTCCAGTAATGAGTGCCACGTATTGAGCCGTTTTAGTTGCCACACCACTCATATGCTGCATGCAATTTAGTAGCAAGCGTTCCACGGCTAAGATGGAACGCGCGGAACCTTCCAATGTAAAAGCAATATCTCCGTACTCAACAAGTGTTCCGTCTTTTAATAACGGAGTCAGTTGAAGTAAAGGGTCATAAATTTCACAAATCCTTTTTGCGACTTTCATACCGGCCAATACTCCTTTTTCTTTGATTAGAAGGGTTGCTTTGGACTGTGCCTCTAAAGGTACGCAGGCCATTGAAGAATGGTCGCCGCCTTGGATATCTTCCTGTAATGCGGACTTGATAAATTCATCTAGCATAGAACAAAGATAAGAAGAGCGAGTTATTCCGCACAATGTTTCTAATTTTGAAGTATGAATTACAAGGACCATTTATCCAATAAAGTAGCTACGCTGCCCCACAATCCGGGAGTGTATCAATTTTTGGATCAAAATGGAATCATCATTTATGTAGGTAAAGCAATTGATCTGAAGAAACGTGTGAGTTCTTATTTTCAGAAGGATCACATCGATGGTAAAACTAGAACACTTGTCAAACTCATTCGTGACCTTCGCTTCACCGTTGTAAGTAGTGAACTTGATGCTCTACTTCTTGAAAATAACCTCATCAAGAGCTACAGGCCTAGGTATAACGTGCTCCTAAAAGATGACAAAACCTATCCTTGGATTGTTGTTAAAAACGAAGCATTCCCTCGGGTATTCCCCACCCGACGCAAATTCAATGATGGGTCCACCTATTATGGCCCCTATCCAAATGTGAAGCAGATGCATCAGTTATTAGCACTGATTCGTGAACTTTTTCAAATCAGGACTTGTGCTTTAGACCTTCGAACACAAAAATTAGAACAACGCAAATACAAAGTATGTCTGGAATTTCATATCGGAAAATGTGCAGGACCTTGTGAAATGCTACAATTAAGTTCCGCCTATGATCAAACCCTGAAATCTGTAAGGCTCCTATTAGAGGGTAAAAACTTTTCTCTTATTCAACAACTAAAGAAAGAAATGTTAACCCATGCCAGCAATCAAGAATTTGAAGCGGCTCAACGTTTCAAAGAACTGATAAATGCGTTGTCAAAATACCAAGCCAAGTCAATGGTGGTTTCTGACCACACACAAAATTTTGATGTCTGCTACATAGAAAAAAACCAATCTGACGCTTGGTTGAGTTATCTTGTTATTTGTGAAGGCAGTATTGTTCATGCTTACACTTCCAAAATATCAGACCCCTTGGATGTGCCTATTTCCACTCTATACAGTCAAGTTATTCCGCAATTGCGCACACATTTTGAAAGTGACTCAAAAGAAATTGTCATTGGAATAAATGAAGCCATACCCCTCGCCGATGTGAAAAGTATTTTCCCAAAAATTGGTGAAAAAAAACAATTGCTTGAAATGGCTGTCAATAATGTTCGACATGCACAACTACAGGCTAAAAAAGCAGCTATGAATAAGAGCACTTCTGTTCAAAATGCTCCAATGCAAGCGGTGTTGGAACTTCAAAGCGCACTTGGATTAGTGAAGGTCCCCCAACACATTGAATGTTTTGATAATTCCAATCTTCAAGGAACTCATCCTGTTTCTGCTTGCGTCGTTTTCAAGAATGGTGTACCTAGTAAAGCAGACTATCGTCACTTTAATGTAAAAACTGTTGTTGGGCCCGACGATTTTAGTACCATGAAAGAAGCTGTTAGTCGGCGTTACGGCCGTATGCTTGCAGAAGGACATGCCTTACCTGACCTCGTGGTAATTGATGGAGGGAAAGGGCAGCTTGGCGCAGCGTTAGAAGCCATTCAAGAGCTAGGTTTACAAAATGAAATGAAGCTAGTTGGTTTAGCCAAAAGGTTAGAAGAAATTTATAAACCAGGGTTTTCCCGCTCGCTTATATTAGACCGCCGCTCGCTTGCTTTGAAATTGGTACAACAACTCAGAGACGAAGCACACCGTTTTGGGTTAAGTCATCATCGCAATCAGCGAAGTAAAAATGCAGTTGGCTCTTCACTTGATCAAATCAAAGGACTCGGTCCAAAGACCATTGAATTACTTTTTCAAGAATTCAAAACAATCGGCAAGATGAGCACAACACCTGAAGAGGTAGTTGCAAAAAAAATAGGAGCCGCTAAAGCTAAACTCCTATTTGAATATTTCAAAAAAACAGAATAAGTTTTATTTGACTACAAACGGTTTAGTAAAGCTTGCGCCATTCATTTTCAAAACTACTAGATAGCTTCCTGAGGCCAATTGATGGGCATCTGTAATGATGAGATTGGCACCTGATTGCACTTGCACTGGATAATTAAAAATCACTTTGCCACTAAGATCCGTAAGTTGCAATTGAGCAGCTCCACCTACTTGTGCTGAAAACTCGACGTGGAGATCTCCATCTGTAGGATTTGGATAAAGATTCAAATCAGTGAATTGATTGTTTGTCAGTGATGCCAATACTAAATCATTGGATGGAGCACCCGCATATAAATTGATGTCATCTAAAAAGAAGTTATTTCCGCCCTCCCCTTCAAACTTAAAACGCATTCTGAAAGTCTCAGAAAAATAATTACTGGTCACGTTTGTCATATGGATAGTAACCCAATCAGTTTGGCTGGCTGGTTCCCAAGCAGTAGCTGATACCTGATTGGAGAGTTGATTCCCACCTAAAGTTTTTCTTTGGGCCCAGTTCTCTCCGCAGTTTCCAGTAATGAAAACTTTCAAATATTCGTAGTCACTTGAAGTTCTCTTGCGGTATGCATAACGGAAAGAAAGTGTTACTGAACCTGTTGTTGGATCAATGCCTGATAAATCTATATTGGTAGAGGTGAGCTCATCGATATTCGACGGAGCTTGACCAAAGTTATTGAGGCGCGCGCACTTAGTACCAGAATATCCAAAATTAGACTCAATTACAAAAGAATTATTCAGTGGCGTATTCAAGAGCGCCCAATTAGGTAGATTATCTAAACTTGTGTAAGATTCAAAACCTTCCCAAAATGGAAGACTTGCTGCAGTACCTAACACGCGAATAAAACCTGATTTATTCTCGATATCATTATTGGTGCCGTCAGTAGCAGTTAGTTGAACATCGTACATACCAGGTGTGTCAAACGATATACTTGGGTTGGGTGATGTTGCGGATGTTCCATTGGTAAAAGTCCAGCCAGTAGAAGGAGTGATTGTCCAGTTCCAACCAACTACTGCATTGTAAGATTCATCCTGAAATTGTACTTCATCGCCGAGGCAAATGGTTGTTTTGTCTGCATTGAAATCTGCTTTACATAAATACGGAGTGCTAGTTGCACCCACAGCCAAAAGATTTGCTGCGGAAACAACATTTGCACGGCCTGTACTAGACACTTGTAGCGCATTGCGCATGCGAGTGCGTTGCCCTTCAGTAAACATTTTGGAACAATAAGAATAATCCATGTAATTCTCAACATTATCACGGATATCAAAACCCCAATAGTTGTTGTCTGTGCTGCACGTATTGGCATTAAGCAAACATGCTGTAACGCCTATACAGCTAGGCGTATCTTGAACGTTGTCATCTGTGCTACAACTACTGGTATTGCCCGGGTTGTTATTACCTCCCCATGTGTGATCTAAATTCAGCCAATGACCTACTTCATGCGTAAGCGCACGACTTGAACCAACACCGCCAGTACCAATAGCGCCGACATAATCATGGAGAATCCATATTCCATTTTTCATTGTAGTTGCTCCCCAATTACTTGGTTTGTATGTGTACCCTGCTGCGCCACCAATATCTCCACATATAAAAATGTTAAGGTACTTATTGCCTGGCCATTGGCCATTGAAAATATTATTTCCTGCAACAATGGCATCAACTTGATCACCACCAACATCACCCTGGTAACTCATAGGTGAAAAAGTGCGTGTTATACCATTGAAGCATTGTCCATTTGGCGCTATTGTTGCTAATTTGAATTCTATTTCAATGTCTGCAGGCATTCCTTGAAAATCAGGATGCACATTTGCAGTATCTGCATTTTGTTTACGGTAATCTCGGTTTAAAATTGCCAAAGCATTCAAGATTTGCTCGTCGGAAATATTCTCTATTCCGCCAAAATGGAGTACATGAAAGACAACTGGTATTGTATAAATGGTTGCTTTCTGATTCTCTCCTTTTTTTGCAATAGCTGACTCTTCTGCCTCTGTAATTGCAAGGCCGGTAACGTACTCAGCATTGTGAAGCAATGCCGTGTGTTTCTTGTGGGTCAGGCAATATTCTACATTTTCACCTTCACGCATGTTTTGGGAGTCCAAAATACGCTGAGGCTTTTGAGCATGAAGTGCTGAAAATAGAGAAAAGGCTCCAAAAAAGAGCAGAAAAAGGGAGTATGGTTTCATAGTTACTTTAGATAGCGCTTAATAGTAGTTGGTAAAAATACAATAAGTAGGCTTATTATTAATATTGTCTTCATAAATATTATCGATAACATGGATTGATTAACTTTGTTCTATGAAAGCAAATAAAGCCATTGACACACTTGCTATTACAACGAAGATAGTACTGCCCAATGATACCAACACCTTAGGTAATCTTTTTGGTGGCGAGCTCCTCGCGTGGATGGACGTTATTGCGAGTGTATCAGCACATCGCCACTCTAAAAGAGTCGTTGTTACAGCTTCAGTGAACAATGTTTCTTTTCAAAAGCCCATTAATCATGCTTCAATTGTTACCCTTGAAGCTAAAGTTTCACGTGCTTTCACCTCCTCTATGGAGGTTTTCGTCGACGTTTTCGTCGAGGATGCCGTGACCGGTCAGCGTGAAAAGTGTAATGAAGCTATCTACACTTTTGTAGCGGTCGACCAAAATGGAAATCCTATTCAAGTTCCTACCCTTATACCAGAATCAGAAGAAGAGAAAACCCGCTATGATGGTGCGCTTAGACGCAAACAACTGGCGCTGATATTAGCTGGTAAGATGAAACCATCAGAAGCCACAGAATTGAAAAAATTATTCTTCGAAAACGAGTGATTTCATTTTTTGAAGAGTAAAACCAATCGAACTTAAATTTTACTGATTAATTGCACTGATAATTTGCTTCAAATCTTGTTGGCGCATGCAATTAAAATGTCCTTTTGGGCAATCATTATACCCAATTTTAGAACAGGGTCTACAGGCTAAATTTGCAACCTCATGATGAAAGACATTCTTTTGTTCCAATCGATACGGATACATGCCAAAATCTTTGGTTGTATTGCCCCAAAGAAGATGAATTGGTAGGTCAAAAGATGCTCCAATATGCATCAAGCCAGTATCGTGGGTGAGTAAGCTTTTCGCATTTTGGACCAACCATGCAGATTCATGAATATTTGTAAGTCCTACTGCTGAATATACCTTTTCCGAATTGGTTTGTTCAAGAATGAATGTTGCTGTAGCAACATCTTCTTTTCCTCCCAATAAGAGCACAGGTTCATGAAGCTGGTTTAGCAATTCGACGAGTAAATCTTTGGGCATTCTTTTGGTAGCAAATTGTGCACCAATGGCAACAGCTATATATGATTTTGGCCTAACTTGAAATCTTTCATCTATATTGAATTGGGCACTACTTGGAATAGCATAAACGAAGGAAGCAAGCGGAGTAGCATTCGGAGTAAATTTCTGGATCGTACTTAAATAGCGCTCAACAACGTGGGTTCGTTTTTTTGGACGGACTTTGAATTTTGTAAGTAACCACTTTTGCCAATTACTTTTTGGAAAACGAAAAACCGGCGCACCACTTGCAAAAAGTAGCAAACGCGTACGAAGGTTATGGTGTAAGTCAATTATTGCATCATATTGCTTCAAATCGATTTGTTGACGCAATCTAGAAAGGGAGCGTTCTAACAAAAAGGCGCGGTTAATTTCCGGACAAGCCTTTAATAATTCTGCGAATTGTTTTTTAGATACATAATCAACCTGACATTCTGGAAACGCAGCTTTAATCGCCTTGACAACTGGGAAAGTAAGTACGATATCGCCAATAGAACTAAAGCGAACGATAAGTATCTTTTGTGGGCTTTGACCATGCATTGTACGAATGTACAAAATCTATTTTGTGTGCTGAAATAGCACCCGATTGCGATCAATCTGCCCTTCTAATGCAGCAAAGAAAGCTGTTTTTTCAGATGCTTCTATACAATCTGTAGGAAAGGAGAGTTGCAGGTTTTCGGTATAATCGAAATAGATTGTTTGTTGACTAACAGATACTTTTCTTAGCCCATTTAGGTATATTAACAAGACTTCTCTGTCGGCTACAAGTATTGCCTTAGAACTCAAGCCTACCCGAAATTTGGATTTATTGATGATGACAAAAAGAAAGGAATCTATGGCTAAGAGCAAATAAACCAGAAGGACAAATACAGCGGCCGAAGTAAGGAACCAATGAGCAAAAGCCAGACTTAAAAAAACCGCACCCTCTAATGAATTATATACGAATACTCGCACCTGACGCTCTTTGCTAATAGGTTGATTCCAAACAAATTTAGTGACTTGTTTGACCATTGAAACCCCCATCCATCGACGAATGCTACGACGTAGCCCAATAATAAGAATGACCAATCCTAATCCTAGATAAATTTCATTGCTGTAATAGAGTCTTTCACCTGTAGTATTGAGAAAATCGATCGGCAAATCAAAACCCACAAATACGGAAAATAACAATGTTGGCATGCTCATAACGAGCAATAGTAAATTGATAAAACTATTCATTTGGTATCAATTTGAGCTTGGCTTTAAGTCCTTGGATTTTTTCTTGTGCGCCTTCAATCTTCTTCTGAACATCAAGACGAAGTTGATCTGCTCCTTTTGATCGGGCAAAGAATCCAAGATTATTTTCCAATGTGAAAATATCCTTTTGCAAGAAATCTATTTGCTTGCGAATTTCTTGGCGCTCCGCTTGTAATAATCGTTGTTTATCAGGAGAGGCCAATAAACCTTCGAGTTTGGCCTGAAAGAACACGCGCTCTTTCTCTTGTCCTTCTAATTTGAGATCTTTATAGAGCTCATCCATCCGTGATTTGAAGGCTGTGTAAACCTTTTGCCTTTCCTTGAGTCCGACTTGTCCTATTGCGTTGAATTGTTGCTGAAACTCGCGCAATTCAGCTAATGCAACCTGCTTGTCTTTTGGCAAGGAATATTGATTGAGGGCATCGATTAAAGCCTGTTTTGCGGTGAGGTTCTCACTATTTTGTGCGTCTTGCTCAGCAAAAATTGCCTGGCGCGCATCAAAAAACGTATTGCAGGCCCCTCTAAATTCTTTCCATAATTTATTTTCATAGCGCGGACCTGCAGAACCCAATTCTTGCCATTGTTTCTGGAGTTTCTTGAGTTGTTCTGCTGTATTTTTCCAATCATTAGAACTGCTTAATGCCTGCGCTTTTTCAATGATTAACTTCTTCTTTTGAACAATCTCTTGACTTGCCGCGTCCATTTCTTTAGAAAAGTTTTTCTTAGCAGCAAAAAATTCATCACATAGCGATCTGAATGCTTGATAAACCGCTTCATTGTCTTTTCGACTTCCCGATCCAATGGTTTTCCATTGGGCTTGTAAATCAAGGACAAATGCGGTTTGTGTCTCCCAGTGTTTGAAGTTAGACCATTGCGCTACTTCTTGGAGCCGAATGGATAGTTGATTGACAAGTTCTTTTTTAGCGTCAATATTTGCTTTCAAAACTTGTCTTTGAGCTTCATAATGCTCATTTATCTTATCATAAATTCCGCGGACGGCTTCCCAGTATGCCGTCTTCATCAGCTCCCAATCTTCATTTTGAACAGGTCCAATTTCCTCCCATTCATCTTGAAGCGCATGTAATTGTGCTTCTAAATCACGTTGCTCTAAAGATGCAACCCGCAATTGCTTAAGTTTGAATATCAGATCCTCTTTCAGTTGTTTATTTCGGCGGTAATCGTGCTCCTTGAGTTCTTTGTATATTTTGATATTGTAAAAAAAGATTTCAAGCAAACGCGAATATTCTTTTTGAATTGCCTCGCGTTGTTCTCGAGGAATAGCACCTATTTTTTTCCAAGTTTCGTGAATCTCTTTGTATGCTTGGAAAGCCGTGCCAATTTTCTCTTCGTTATCTATGACTTCTTTGAGACGTGTAATCAAATCTTTCTTAAGCCTGAGGTTTTGCGCCTCAAGAGTTTGCTGCAGTTGTTGCTGAGCCTTACGCTTAGCTACAAAGGAATGATACGCTTCAAAAAAAGCTTCTTTTTGCGGCCTATAATCTATTTCTTCATAGGTTTTTCCTTGATCAGCAGCTTCTAATCGCTTGACTTGCTCTTGTCTTTCCAACTCGATTAGTAAGTCCTCAAAATGCTGTTTGTGCTCACTTGCCGTACGGCCAAGCTGAAGAAGATCTTCTTGTTGGCTCAAGGCCAAGATTTGATCGGTATAGTGCTGTAGTTCCATTAGGCTTCTAATTGAAAAGTAGATAAAGCGACGAATTCTTGCATGCGCTTTTGTAAGTCATTATGATTGATCTCTAGCAGTCGTTGTGTTCCAAATTTCTCCACACAAAAAGATGCTAAAGCTGAGCCAGCAATGATAGCTCGCTTCATGGTTTCAAAGTCAATTTGGCTCGCAGCGGCTAAATAGCCGATGAATCCGCCGGCAAAGGTATCACCAGCGCCAGTTGGGTCAAATACTTCTTCTAAAGGTAAGGCAGGCGCATAAAAAACATTCGCCTCATGGAATAACAAGGCTCCGTGCTCACCTTTTTTAATAATGAGTATTTTTGGTCCCATTTCACGAATAATAGCTGCTGCTTTTCTCAGAGAGTATACCCCAGAAAGTTGACGGGCTTCTTCATCATTGATAATTAATACATCAATATGCTTCAGTGTTTCTTGAAGTTCAGCTAAAGCAATATCCATCCAAAAATTCATGGTGTCCATTGCGATTAGTTTTGGACGCACCTTCATTTGCTGAATTACTGAAAGTTGAACAGACGGGCTTAGGTTTCCAAGCATTAGAAAATCTGTACTTCGCGCGTGTTCTGGCACAATTGGCTGAAATTCACCTAAGACGTTAAGTTCTGTTACAAGGGTATCACGGGAATTCATATCCGTATGATAGCGTCCTGACCAGAAAAAGGTTTTTTCGTTATACTTGATTTCAACTCCGCTAGTATCAACTCCTTTTGCTGCTAATAAGTCGAGGAATTCCTTGGGAAAATCTCCACCTACAACAGATATAAGACTTTGTTTTGAGACAAAGAAGGAAGCGGCAAGAGCGATATAGGTGCCCGCACCCCCAACGATTTTATCTGTTTTCCCAAAGGGTGTTTCAATTGCGTCAAATGCGACACTTCCAACTGCTGCTAAATTCATAGTTCTAAATTGTGCGGCAAAGATAGGCAAATTCAACGCTTAGCCTATTATTTTACTATGATTTAACTGCCCTAGGATGAGCACTTCCATAAGCCTTGCGTAATTGTGCAAAAGAATTGTGAGTATAAACTTGTGTTGCCGATAAATTTGCATGCCCAAGTAGATCTTTTAGGGTTTCAAGACCAGCCCCATTATTGAGCATATGTGTAGCGAAGGTGTGCCGGAGTACATGAGGACTGCGTTTCTCAACACCACTTAAAGTACCTATAACCTCCTTAACCATGCGGTAAACCAACTGAGGGTACAACGCCTTACCATTTGGACGAAGCAGTAAATTTGGATGAGTGAGCCCAAGTGCACTTTTAGCCGACCGATAATGATTGATTTTTTGATAAAGCTCTGTGGATATAGGTATAAGGCGCTCTTTGTTGCGCTTTCCTAATACTTTAATATGCTGTGAATTGATGGCAGCTTCTTTGAGTTCAATGAGCTCTGTTAAACGCATCCCAGTCTGATAGAAAAGCTCTATTATCAATTGATTGCGCAAACCTTCAAAATCAGTAGGAAATAAGGCATTTAGTTTTTGCACATCAAGCTCTGCTTCCTTTACAAAAATAGGTAGCCGTTTTTCTCCTTTAGGGCCTTGAATCCGCGTCATAGGATTTTCGTTGAGTTTTCCCTCTTTTCTTAACCATTTAAAAAAAGTACGGAGCGCAGCCAATTTTCGATTAACCGAACGCTTGCTAATCCCATTTTCAAGCATAGCTACCATCCAACCACGGATAATAGCACTATTTTGTTCTTGCCAATCAACTAGTGTTGAGCAATTAGCATAAACTGAAAACTGCTGTAAGTCTTGCATGTAGGCAAGACAGGTGTGCGCAGAATAGCGTTTCTCTTGTCTTAAATAATTTTCAAATTCTTGGAGCATAAAAAAAGGAGCCGAAGCTCCTTTTTATACGTATTTGCTAGCAAATGGTTACAATTGCTGACTTTGCATTCTTTGTTTGTATGCAGCACGAATCACTTCCTGACGACGAGAGATAGATGGCTTCACGAATTCTTTTCGGCCACGCAACTGTTTCATCACATTGGTTTTTTCGTACTTCTTCTTGTACTTCTTCAATGCGCGTTCGATGTTTTCGCCTTCTTTAATTGGAATGATCAACATATGCTTAAATTTCTTTGTTTTTGACTTAGGGTCGCAAAGATACGAGAGAAATTCAATTCTACAAAAATTATTTTAATATTTCTCTGGAAATAACCAATTTTTGAATTTCAGATGTTCCCTCGCCGATTGTCATGAGTTTAGAATCACGCAAGAATTTCTCTGCAGGATATTCTTTTGTGTATCCATACCCCCCCATAATTTGAACACCTTCGTTGCCACATTTAACTGCAACTTCAGATGCAAAATATTTGGCGAAAGCTCCTTCTTTGGTGACTGGTTGCTTTGTGTCTTTCTTAGATGCAGCCTGAAAAGTAAGTAATTCAGCGGCTTCTATTTGGGTAGCCATATCTGCTAATTTAAAGCTTATGGCCTGAAAATGAGCAATTGGCTGTCCAAATTGTTCTCGTTCTTTCGCGTACTTAACGGCAGCTTCAAATGCCCCTCGAGCTATACCACAACTCAAAGAAGCAATGGAAATACGACCTCCATCTAAGACTTGCATGGCTTGAATAAAACCCTGACCTACCTCACCTAAAACGTTTTCATGCGGAACACGCACATTGTCAAAAATAAGCTCGGCTGTTTCGCTTGCTCGAACGCCTAGTTTATCTTTGATTTTAACGGCAGAAAACCCGGGCGTACCTTTTTCAACAATAAAAGCTGTGATTCCACGACTATCTAACAATTCACCTGTTCTTACTAATACTACGGCTACATCTCCAGATAAACCATGGGTAATCCAATTTTTGGAACCATTTAACACCCAATGATCACCATCTAGAACAGCGGTTGTTTTCATGCGCATAGCATCTGAACCAGTATTTGCTTCTGTAAGACCCCATGCGCCAATCCATTCTCCCGTTGCTAGTTTAGGTAAATACTTCTGCTTTTGATCCTCTGAACCATGGTAAAAGATATGGCCTGAACAAAGAGAGTTGTGTGCAGCAACGCTGAGCCCTATCCCTCCACAAACCTTACCGAGCTCCATCAAGATGGTAGCGTATTCATTGTAACCAAAACCCGATCCTCCGTATTGCTCTGGAATAAAAACACCAAGTAATCCTAAGTCACCCATTTTTTTCATGACCTCTACTGGAAAAATTTCATTTTCATCCCAATGTTTAAGGTTCGGTCGAATTTCGCGTTCGGCGAAGTCCCTCACCATCTGAGCGAGTAACTGCTGTTGATCTGTAAAGTATGTGTTCATGTTGATGATTGATGTTGATGATTGATTGGATAGAGGAATAGTGGATTAAGATCTCATCTTGCTCATTTAGTAATGGATAATTGCATTTACGCGTTCACTGAACGGAACGAGAACCTCTCCTCCATTTAAAAAATCGAGCGCAACTAAAAAATCAAACCCAAAAACCATACCACCACTTTTCTGAATTAAATGAGCAGCAGCAGCAGCGGAACCACCCGTTGCAAGTAAGTCATCGTGAATAAGTACGCGTTGTCCGGGTAAAATTGCATCTGTATGCATCTCAATGACAGCGGAACCATATTCTAATTCGTAGGCATGTTTGATTTTATTGTATGGGAGTTTGCCTTCTTTTCGGATGAGCACAAATGGTATGCCAAGGCGCATTGCCAACGGATAACCAAAGAGAAATCCACGACTCTCAATACCGGCAATAGCATCCAGCTCTGCATCTTTGTATTGATTTACTAAATGGTCAAGCACTGCATTAGAGACTTGCGGGTTCAACATAATTGTTGATATATCTTTAAAAAGTATACCTGGCTTAGGAAAATCTGGCACGTCTCGAATGACTGCTTTTAGTTGTTCTTGAATTGTCATATTACAAAGATAGGTAAGGCAATAGTTTTTTGTATGTTTCGTCGTCAATTAATACAGATTCTTTGAGCTCTTGAATTGCCCTAAATAATCCTTTTTGATTGCGCATTTTAATAATTGAATTTGCCTGATTCCAGGTTAAGTAAGGGTGCTGCTTCAGCTTTTCATAAGAAATTTGATTCAAATCAATTTGTTGGATGCCTGTTGTGAGCTCCAAATAGGGTTCTATTTTTCCAATCACTTCAGGAGATAGTCCCGGAATCTCGTGAAGTTGAGAAATGGATAAAAATCCACCCAAGCGGTTGCGGAACGTTATGATCTTTCCTGCAGTATATTTACCTAGACCAGGTATGGAGACCATCATGACCTCAGTTGCGCTATTGAGATCTAATTTTCTAGGTGGCTTTTCATTGATTTGCGTTTTGGCATTTAAATTAGGCCTAGACTCAGGTAAGCTTGGAGTAGCATGGAGTTCAGCAGCTTCAAAAAACAAGGAATCGGAAATAAGATTCAATAGTTCAGTGGGTAATACACGGATGCGCTTCATTTGGTCCAAGGTATTGAGCCCATATTTATCTCGGTATTTCAGTAATGAAATAGCTTGTTTTGGACTCAGCCCAAGTTTCTGCCAGTCATTTAAACTAAGTGAAGATGGATGACAACGCTTCCATAACTGAGTGTAAGAACGATTTGTAGTGTGGTGTTTTAGCTCGGAATGAAAAGCCTCCTGTGCTTTGTATTCCATTTGATAATGCCAGGTATAACTTAAATTCGGTTTAGTATAAAACATCAGAATTCTAGGCAAAAAAATGGTAAATACACAAATACAAAGCCAAAGAATCGTGCCTCGCTCCAAACGTTTAGAGAATATCACAAAAGGTTTTTTCATGAAATCCCCAACGTTGAGGACACAAGATAATTGGCAAATATGGTGTAAAAAAGGCTGGTCTATACGGAAAAATACGGATTATACCTCCATGTCATTTTCCGAAAACGAGTCAGGCTCAGCGTGCTTTGGCATTGTTAAAATGCGATAGAAAAAATAACCAGTAACACTAATTACAGTTATCCAAACTGCGCTCATCAATAATAAGGCCCCTGTACTCATTTTTGTACTTTTAATTGTTTGCGTTTGGCAATGAAAACCAAGACTCCTATTCCAATAAAAAGTAAAAGGAGCATGGATCTTCCTAGCCAACCATAAAAAGATGTATCTGCAGTAGCACGCGCTATGATATCAGGTAAAGCACCAACAAAGACTATTATCAAGAATACTGGTGAAATAAATTTGATAATGAATTTGAAAATTGAAGGGACTTTGATATCAGCGCCTCTGGTAATTTCTTCCCAGCCCTTATCCATTCCAAATACCCAAGCAAAAAGGACGATTTCTACCATTGCAAACAATACCAAAGAAACCGTTCCTGCCCAGTAATCATATTCATTAAATGCATCTTGAGATAAAACCGTAGGAATTCCAAAGATGAAAATTAATGAGCCAAACAAATAAGCGCCATGGCTATCTTTCCAAGAAAAATTATCTCGCATGAAACCAATTAGTGGCGTCCCCATTGCCATTGAGGAGGTGACCCCTGCAAAAAATAGTAAACCAAACCACATGACTCCGGATAGGGTGCCAAACCAACCCCAACTACCAAATAATTGAGGAAGCACAGCAAAACCGATTCCTAGACCGGACCCTCCAGAAACCATTTGCGAAATTGTTTCAATTCCTAGAAATCCTACTGAAATTGGGATGATAATTGCCGAACCCAACACTACTTCTACAAATTCGTTCATCCATCCTGCAGCCATTGCATTGAGGGCAATATCTTCTTTTGCATTTAGATAAGAAGCATAGCAATGAATACTTCCCATACCTAGTGAGAGTGTAAAAAATATTTGACCAGCAGCTGCAACCCAAACTTTAAAACTCCATATGGAAGAAAAATCAGGAGACCATAAATAATTCAAGCCAACTAAGCCATCATTAATAGCACCACCTGGCGATGCTTCTAATGTAATGCCTGTGACTGCAAGAATCAAACCAAATAGAAGCAAAAGTGGCATTCCAATTTTCGCAACTTTTTCTACCCCGCCACTAATACCTCTTGATAAAATCAAGGTATTCAAGACCAGACAGATCAACCAAAAAATGACGGGTTGATTCGTTCCAAGTTCTATATAGTTGGTAAAAAACGCTTGCAAATTAGCTTGGGTCATGCCGTTAAAAGTACCTGAAACCGAATGATAAGCCCAAGAAAGTGCCCAAGACTCTAAGTAGCAATAAAAGGCTGCCACGGCAACATTGGTAAAGATGCCAAACACTCCAAAGTATTTCCAATATGGAGATTTACCCATTACATCAAAAATAAAGGGTGTTGAATGTTGACCATAACGACCACCATAGCGGCCCATCCCCCACTCGACAAATAATAATGGGAGACCCATCAGTAAGAAACATATTAAATAGGGTATGATAAAAGCTCCACCACCATTTTCAATAGCTTGAGCAGGAAATCTTAAGAAATTTCCAAGACCAACAGCATTCCCTGCCATTGCTAAAATGAGACCTACCCTTGAGCCCCAACCAGAAGATGTTTTATTCGTCATAGCGTAAGTTCGAATATAGTCAAAAAATAGGACATCAGTCTATAAGAGCTAAAGTTTGCTCGAGCGAATGGGGCTGATAACCCAAAACCGTACGGGCCTTATCTAAGTTAAAGCCTGTGCGCGGTGGGCGTTTTGCAGGCTGCTTTAAAGACTCGCTGCTCAACTGCGTAACATGAGTGAGTGGAAGCCCATAAAAAGCAGCAACTCGACTCACTATGTCGTAGATGGATAGGGTTTCTGGACCGCAGATGTGAAAAATCCCGTTTTGCTTCAGTTGACAAATACGCAAACAAGCCCAGGCCAGATCAGGCGCCCAAGTTGGTGCTCTAAATTGATCATTAACTATTTGTAGTGATTGCTGATCTTGCAAAGCTTCTTTTGCCCATAGAATTAGGTTTGATCTTGACAACTGTTCGCCTTTACCGTAAACTATGATGGTTCTTACAATAGAGAAACTTAAACCCTTTGTTCCTTGTAAAATTCTTTCTGCCTCTACTTTTGAACGTGCATAAACACTCAAAGGATTTGGCTGGTCATCCTCTGAATAAGGGCCACTCTTACCATCGAAAACAAAATCAGTTGAAAGCAATTGCAAATGTATATTCCACTTCAAACAATACTTGGCCAGCATTTGGACAGCCTGTCTATTGACTAAATCACAAGCCTCGGGCCGCAGTTCACAATGATCTACATTAGTCATTGCAGCAGTATGAATAACGTGAGTTGGCGAATAGCGCTCTAAAATGGTTCTCAAGTTTTGCTCATCAGTGATTTCAAGCGACTCGTAACGATCCTCCGGACATGCCGAATATCGATTAGGTCCACTTGAAGTGGCTAAAAATGCTAACTGCTCAGTAAGACAAAGATCTATCAGTTTTTGGCCCAATAGACCATTACTTCCAGTTATCAATATTTTCATAAGTCCCAAATAGATTGTTTGCGTTTTGACTGAAACTTAAAGTAGTGCTTGTGCTCCAGAATCCATGCCATTATGAGATAGAGCAGAACAGGAGAGCCTAATCCAATAAAGCTTAAATAGATGAATCCGAGCCGGACCTTATTTGTGCGAATACCTAAACGACGTGCCCACCATTCACAAACACCAAATGACTGCAATTCAAAGAAGAAAACAATTTTTTGTAGAAGTCGTCTCATGGCTTAAAACAAAAGGCGCCTTCCGACGCCTTTCTATGATTATAATCTTGGAAGTTGTTTAAACTTACGGTATTCTGGATTGGCAGGTGGTGCCGAATTCGGATCGAAAGACGTACTGGTAATTTTTGCTGTAGTGCGGCGATTGATCGTGTGCAGCATTTCAAACTTTGCTTTGTCTGTGCTTTTGAACTGATTGATGTAGTCTTCTGTTAGCACGACGGTTTTGCCTGATTCATCTACCCATGTTGCAGGTTCCTCTTCTCCGCGTCCGACCGGACGAATTCTACGAGGATCAATACCACATGTTTCAACGAGGTGTTTGTAAACTGCCTTAGCACGATTTTCTGAAAGGACTTGATTTCGCACATCACCACCACGCGCATCTGTATGTGAGAATAGATCGATTGTTACATTTGGATATTCCTTCAACATACTATCTAGAAACTTCAAGGAGTCTAAAGACATACATGAGGCATCATTGATAAAGACCCATTGGTCAAATACATAACGCACTTCTGGAGTACGGATTTCTCCGACTGGCAATAACGGCATCTCGATGAGGAAACTTTGACTTTGGTCGAGGCCCATTGTAGAGATTTTAGCCCCTTTTTTGTCTTCATAATAACCCTCTTTTTCTGCCTTTAAGGTGTATTCTTTACCTGAAAGTATATATCGGCCTTTTTTATCTGGACGTTCTTTCCAGATAATTTTACCTTTAGAATCGGTTACCCCTTCCCAACTTGTTCCGTCAGAAACTGTAACATATACTTTTGCGCCTGCAATTTTCTTAGATTTTTTGCCGGACTCATATACAGTCACACGTAAATCAAAAAGGTTTGGAGGTGTCATAAAGCTCCAAATATCTGGGGCGTACTCCTGATTACTAGATGTCTTGCGTTCAGAGGTGAAAAATCCTGATTTTCCATCAAAATCAGCCATAGCGTAATCATTTCCTTGGGAGTTAAAAGGATATCCCATATTTTTTACGCCAGTCCATTTGTTTTCTCCATTGACTTGTTCAGCGACAAAGAGGTCAAGGCCACCTATACCTGGTAAACCATCAGAGGCAAAATACAATTGTCCTTTAGGACCGATTGACGGAAAAAGTTCGTTTCCTGCCGTATTGAACATAGGACCCATGTTGTGCGGTATGGAATCCCAAACTTTAGCGCGTTTGTTATACTTTACATACCAAAGGTCGCGTCCACCGAATGATTTTTCTCCGTTGAGACTTTGTTTCATGTCAGAGGCAAAAATGAGCATTTGATCATCTGGGGAAAGGCAAGGATGACCAACGGATATGGTATCTGAAATGGTAAGTGATATTTTCACTGGATCATCAAAATCTTCGCCATCAAAAACAGCAGTCCAAATTTCACAACCTTGTG
>Ga0208439_1000153_pt1 | contig 30937 bp, 35 predicted proteins | sample ColrivemetaGS703_FD_187621 | JGI IMG/M metagenome (GOLD analysis project Ga0208439, IMG submission 187621) | Estuarine microbial communities from the Columbia River estuary - Freshwater metaG S.703 (SPAdes) (version 2) | ecosystem: Environmental > Aquatic > Marine > Intertidal zone > Estuary ...
GAACGTGGTTGGCATCGTAGGGCTTGTTGAGAACATGCCAGACGGTAACGCTATTAAACCAGGTGATGTTGTAAAGTCATTCAGTGGCATGACTGTTGAAAACTTGAACACTGACGCTGAAGGACGACTAGTGCTTGCAGACATTCTTACACACGTACAACGTGAGTATAGTCCAGGCCTAATCATTGACTTGGCTACGCTAACAGGTGCTATTGTTGCTGCACTAGGCAATGATATCGCGGGCCTGTTCACCAACAGTAGTGAACTTGGCAATACTATTGATGCACTGGGCAGCAATAATGGCGAACACTTCTGGCGTATGCCAATGGGGCAGGATTGGAATAAAATGTTGGACAGTCAGATTGCTGATATGAAAAATATCAGCGGTGGACGTAACGGGGGCGCTACTACGGCTGCTGAATTCCTGTATCGTTTTGTAGACAGTAAGACACCCTGGGCTCACTTGGACATTGCAGGTGTATGTTGGGATGAAAAAGGTAAACCAACAGTACCAGCTGGTGCAGTAGGCTTTGGTGTTCGCACACTACTTGATCTTGTTAAAGAAGACACTGGTCGATTTGAAATTGACGAGGACATGAATTACTAATGAACCTTGACCTTCACGGATACACAGTTCATACTGCTTGGGGACACTTTCGCAAGTTTACGCAAGCTGCATATCTTGATGGTCAACGTAAAATTGTCGTAGTAACTGGCTACGGCAAAATGCAAAACGAGTTTTTAGGTTGGTGTGACGGGGATCCGTATGTTGAATCCGTCACACGCCTAGATCCAAATGCTGGCGCTTGGAGCGTGATTATTAAAAAGCGTAAGCCTGCGGCGCCTGCTGAATATGAACCAAGCAGTGACATGAGTGTACTGCTAAACAAACTGCAACATAAATTTAGGAGTTAACTATGCGTAAGGCCCCCTATGGTGACTTGGAAGCCCAAGTTATGAATGACATTACAGACTGGTCAGCAAAAGCTGGACGTCAATTTAACGGACTAGAGGATATGATTCGTGCATACTGGCAGGAACATTTGCCAGAAGCATTTGAGATTAATACAGCGGAGTGAGCTATGCCTATTAGAGAAGTGGAAGCTCATCTAAACAGTTTAGACATTAGCCGTATGAATGTTTTTGAAACTGAAATCTATCGTCTCAAAACAGTTAGTACTGAAAAGCGTAGTAATACAGAACAAGTTGTACTTGACTGGCTTATCGCTGAAGTGGCTGCATTGCAGGCACGTAAGAAAAAATACTAAAAAGTTAACAAAAAATACTTGACAACCAAGATATCTTACATTATATTAACAGTGTAAGGTATTGGAGATTTATTATGCTGATCACTCCGCAGGAAAGATTAAAGAACTTAGTAGTAGAGCTCTCAGAAAAGAACTACAACATTACCCTTGCTAATGACAGGGGTGATGGTAAAAGAGCAAGCTACAACACTTGTAAGAAGGGGATTTCAGTTGAACTCCTTGTTCTCAAGTCGCACTACATGCCTGTAATCAGGGTTGCTATTAATGCAAAGCATCGTGCAGAATACAATGAAACTGTGGTTGCCGCACTTTCACGTCGCGGCATGATCAAAGATCACAAGGTTTCAACCAAGGAATTCCCCACTTATACCAGCGACAATTTGCTTGAAGATTTTATCAAGGTCATTACTGCAATCGAGTCAAATGATGAAATTGAAAACAGTATGGCTAGTTGGAAGGAAAACGGCGGGCTGGAAAGCGGCACTTGGTTTATTGTTGATACCATTATGAGTGCAGCTCGCCGCGGACATAGTGTTGGACTTGGGCGAGAACCATATGAAGCTATCCGCAGTTTGGTTGAAGTCAATCGTTATAATGCAGATCTTGGATTGACGCACGGTGAACACGTAACTCCAATTGACTTTATGAATCAGACTGGCGTTGCGTTAGCAAAGTCAGGTGCTTCAGAAGAAGCGTTGTTTGATTTCATTATCCGTAACCACAAGGTTGTTTACATCACTCCAGAGCAAGCAGCATACCTGGACCATGACATGGGTCTCAAGACCTCGATGCCAGAAGGCTGGCGTGATGGTGATTCACCCTTTGCACGTTTGGACGAAGCAAAAATTCTTTATAAAATCTAAAAAAACACTTGACAAGCCAAGACACCTTGCTTATATTAATTATATAAACAACGAACCAGAGGTAAAGAGAATGGTTATGAACTTTAACATTGCAAATTCAACTGTAAATGTACGTTATTCGGACGCACGTAATCGTATGTTCGAAAAGACTGTAGCAAGCACTGTTTGCTCTATCGCAGAGCGTTATGAAGATGTACTTGCACTTTCTAGGACCAATGCACGTATGCGCAGTCGTATTGAACAGGCACTTGTTGCTTTTGAATTCAACAACGAAGATCTGTTGACCTGGGAAGAGTTTAGTGCTACTCTCCCCTCTTCTTGTTTGCTTACGTTTGAACAGATTTGGGTAGACAAGACTCTCCAGCGTATCCCGGATCTTGAAGCAATTGAACGTTACATTGGCAAGTTCAAGGGATTTAAGGTACAGCCCATTCGCGTGTATTATAACGAAGAAGTTGGGAAGTATGTATGTTGGGATGGCCAGCACACTGTTATCATGCTTTGGCTGATTGTAATGTATGCACTTCGCGTTAACCCTGCTAAGTTGGAAATTCCTGTTGTTATCAACAAGAGCAACCGCGTAGACGAAATGCGTGAAGCACTCATGTCAGAAAACGGAGACGGACGGACGCTGTTCGATGAAGTTGACATGTTTGAACAGTTTGTTTTTGCTGTTAGGCACGATGAATCTAAGAAGCCTGCTCATTTGGTTGCAGAACAGAAGCAGCAGTATCTGGAAGATGCTGGTATGTTCCTTGCAAATCCGCGACGGCATGAAGATGATCAGCCTGGCGCCCTTACGCGGACCCAAGAGATCTTGGACATGCGTTACGACCACGTGGTTACCAAGTACTTTACTCAGTGGTGTAAGGCGCTTAACGATGCCAATCGTCCGTTTGGTGGTACTGAGGTTGACTTGATGTATTACTTCTGGAATCGTTGTCACACCACTGACTTTAATGTTGACTTGCGTTATATCAACAAGGTGGCACGTGTATGCCAGAAGGTACAGGACGGGGACTTCAACGGTAATGTGTTCTGGGAGCGGGTCAAGGTTTCTTATGAAACGTGGTTCCGTGAAACTCAGTCAGCGTTGCCCGAAGAGCAGCGGCAGCGAATCAGCCATGAGGGTGAAAAGCAGGAAAAGATGCTTACGTTCTTGTGTGCAATGCTGTCAGATGCTGGAGTTGAAACCCCTAAGATCACGCCGCGCTATCCTGTAGATAAGGAAGACTTGTTTTAAATTAAAAACCTCCCAGTGTTAAATACATTGGGAGGTATCCTTATGATATGGAAAAAGTATCAAACTGAAACCAAACTAGCATCGTTGAATCGCATGTACTACTATTATGAATTTGGTGACTTTATTGCAGACGCCCATTATAACGGACACAAGTTCTGGTATGTTTGTTCTGATGCCGATGTGTATAACACTTGGGCACCGCAAGGCACATTACGCTTTATGCAAGAAGCGATACGGGTGTGGAAAGTATACGGTGAATCAATTGAAATCATTAAAGACCGTTTTAAGACTACAGGCGGTGATGTAAATCTTGAAGAATTTATGTTGGTTAAACTGTCTGCTATTAAGTTAAATTAACTTACCAAACGCCCATTTACGTTCACGGCACCACCAGCATTCGCCACAATGTACTGGATTTTCAAAAACATTGTCAGTGTTTTCGCAACTAAATGTTAGCGGATAAAGCCATTTCATTAACAAGAAATGGTCGTAAAATTCCTTAATCTTCCGTTTATCATGATTACGAAATGGCATTACGAAAGCACCAACAATTATGTCATGTTGAACATTTGGATCTCGTGCTGATATCTCTCCCAACATAACAGGATCGTCAGTAAAGGATTGTGCAATTTCAAGCGGTGGCGTTGCAGTGAGTCCTGTGTATACTGCGTTTATCTTTCCAGCTTCTAAATCACGCCGCGCTTGTGCGTGTATGCGTTCTGGCGGAAAGTCTTCTTTCTTATTGTTATGATAGTAGACATGATGTTCCAAGCGACGATGTCCTAAACGTTGAACTATTTTGCCAAGTATTGTACTAACTGCTGGGCCAGCTAGGATGCGAAAATCCTTATCATTCTCAATAGCAGTATAAACATGGAATTCTTTTTGAGGGAATTCTACTAACAACGTGTATAGTAGTGCTACGCTGTCAGCACCACCGCTTACACTTATTCCAATTGGTCCACTAGCGACTGGAATATCAATCCCGCAAACTGTAATCGTTTTCTCTATTTCCATTACTCAATCTCTCAATGAACATTTCTTCAGGTGTATATACATATGAATTCAACATTCTATGTGTGTCAAAAATTATATAAAATTTTTCCACATAAAAATATTCCGTAAGCCATATTAATTTGCCACTAGTAGTCCTAAGTGGAAACCATGCAAATTTACGATCCTCAGTTACAGTATGACTTACAATTGAACTAATGTGCTTCATTTATAAGTCTCATCGCCCGGCCACAGTGGCATTTTAGTACCTGGCGCACGTTTAGGAATCTTACTGTCAGCACTACTAACACAACTGTCTGTGGTACATGCAACTGGCTTATCAAAAAGTTTGAATCCAGTTTCAATATTGCCTAGTGGCGCATCATGACAGCTATAAGAACGTTTGATAGACCCATCTGGTTCACGAATAATAATACTGCGATAGCCACTGCTACATTCCCAACCCTTGAACTTATTGAAATTAAATGCGTTAAACCGCTCTGCCTGATCCATCCAGTAATATTCTCCAGCGCCGTCACGGAATTCTACCTGATACGCTTCTGGAATGTGTTTAAATTCTGGCCACCAAATTGGATCGCTGGTCTTTTTAAATGTAGGCTCTGGGCGTGTTACTAGTTTTGCTTTGGATGCTTTTTGTGCAGTATAGTTAAGCTGTGGCATGCCGTTGTGTAGACGTTTTAGCATTTCAGGAGTATAACCATCTACTACACGACTTGCTGTTGGGTCACTCTGTGGTTTAAGTGTAACGTTAATACCTTGCTCGTGAAAGAACAATGCGTTGTCCCAGTCACGTTCAAACCATTCTGGAACCATAACCTGATTGATTGTGACTTGTACATCGTGTTCCTGGCAGAAGATTAATTTGTCTGCAAACTCCTGCATCTTTTCATGTGTGTCTAAATGTTCAGTATGCAGACTTGCTGTAATGCTTGCACGGTGAAATTTTGCAGCATGTTTAACATAAGTCTCATGCCACTTGAGTGGGCGACTCATGTTAGTAGTCATGTGTACACTGGTGTAGTTCGTGTTTTCTACATCCAGTGCAAGATGTTCCAGGATATCCAGATAACCAGGATGGAAAGTAGGCTCACCACCAGATAGACTAAAATGGAAACTGTTAAACCCATTTTCTCTGGCTTGGCGCTTAATCTCATCAATCGTAAGAAGACATAATTCTGTGGGCCTGTGATCTTTTCTATCGCTGCGAGCATAAGGCCAGCAATAGCTGCAACGATAATTGCAAAAGCGCCCAAGAAGCCAGCTAACAGTGAAAAGATCGCGATACAGCATATTCCGCTGACCAACACGAACCAATTTATCATACGGGATAGCACTGAAATCATAAGCACTCCACTTTAAATCCTCTACCATATTTAATCCTTTTTAGTATTATACGTTATTTTAAAAATTCGTCAATGTTTTTACTATTGATAACAGTGAATTTATGATCCTGTTTATTATCATTATATATTTGTTCTAATTGCTCACGCAGTGGAGTTGTTTTTAACCATTCTAAAAACTTTTCTAACTTCTGTTTTCTATAAAAATCCAGTGTCATTTCAAACATATCATCATCATAATTATCGTTAATTAGTTTTTTGCTTAATGGCAAAAATTTACCTTCGCAATTTAACGCAATATCCATGTGATCTATATAAACAACATCTCCTTTAAATTCGTCGCTATTAATTACACTGTCACCAACATCTGTATGTACATAGAGAGCGTACGGAATATCTCGTATTATTGTTGTATCTGGCTCGCCTTCACTATACATAAAATATGCAATGAACGCAAAACTTTCAAAAGTAGTTGGAACTAGTATTATGTTCTTATACTCGTATTTACTTTCGAAAAAGCTATATATGTAAGTTGCAGATTTAATATCAGTATGCTGCCTAGTACCAGATCTATCATCTACCATTTTAATAGGATGCGTAGCCATGTTTAAAAATTTTGCATCTACATATTCAGGACGTCTAATTAACAATTTCTTTAGATCATCAATAATATGAGATTCTATATCATCTCTAATGAAAATAAGCTTCTTTCCTATATTATTGCCCGGCATTCTTAATTTGGTATCTGTATTTAAATGATGGTTAAATCTTGTTTCCAAATCTTCCTTGCTATCTAAAAATCTTAAAAAATCTCTATGGCATACGGAATACAATGTTATGAAATAATCTCCACCGTGCCCAGTAATAAACTCACACAGGTATATGTTTTTTATATTTCTAAATCCATAGTCTTCAAGACTTATCATATCTAGCTGTCCTAAAATATTTTAGAGTATCAAACAACTCTATTATTTCATGATAATTGTTTATTGTTTCTCGTTCTTCGCTGAGCCATTTTTTATAAGGATCTATTAGTCTCTTAATGACATAACTCAAAACATAATTATGTGTATTTAACTCAAAATCATTGCCCAATAATTGGCGACATATTGCAGTAATACCTTCTGGATCATTCATTAATAAATCAAGGTGATCTATTACTAGCTTATTTTGTATATGTTTGCTATTAAATGGAAACCCATATTCTGGCAAAAGATATTTTGTTATACGTGTCATTAATGCTAAATGATCTGGCGGATCTTTATCTATTTCCAAATCATGTATATGTATATAAAAATGTTTATAATACCACAGTGGATACAGATAGCTATCCACCGTCATAGGCAATGCAAAAATAACAGTATGGTTATATGTATCAAAAGGTATTTGATCAAAATAATCTAGCTCGTATCCCCTAAACCCTGGCAAGAATTCAAGACGCCCTGCATTCTTAGTTTTTATTTTTTTTATTTCATCTGATGATAACTGAAATTCAACCCCTGAAGAGTTTACGTGCATATGTGCGTACTTAAATTTTCGCTCTTTGTCAGTATCAGAAACAGGCTTTTTTGAAAAATCATGCAGTAATACTGCTTCATTTCTTTCTTTTGTGAACTTAATGTACATTAGATATTCAACTGGGATAATAGAAGAAATATGGTTGTCAAGCTCGTCCTCTGGAGAGAATTCTGTTCGTAATCCATAAAAATTATGTTTACTGCTGTATTGAAGTATTACATCAAACAACATGTATTCCCAACCTTTAAACCCAACAGTTGTGAAAAAGTTGTCAATCGATATTCCGTAATCCTTCAAATTTATCATATGCTGTACGTTTTACCACAAAATTTGACTGTGCTGCCGTCGACCAATAAAATATCACCTAGTCTAATCTTATCACGATCCATTGCCATGCGGTGGAAGCGATCTGTTACTGTTAGAAAAAGAGCATTAAGTAGACTGGGCTCAGTGGCATGTTGATTAATATCAACATGTTTCCAGTCCCATGCACGTGGCTTTACTTTACCCCATACCTGATCAGGACTATTGACGATACGCTCACAATAGTCCCACCCAAATTCCATCTCATTGCTGTCTTGATCAAGTCCATATAGTGCAAGGTATTGTTCAGCAGTTTTAATCTCACGATGCGGAAACTTTTTATACCAGTCCAATATTGGCTCTGGCCAGAACTCGCGCAAATAATCGTAATCGTGATACAATACCGTTACTGGCATTTCAGGAAAATATTCACACACGATTTCAATCTTATTATTGCTAGGATGAAAACGCATACCGTTGTCGTTGGCAGTGCTGTGAATGTGCAGCGGCGTCTTAACCCCTACTTCAGTGACACTGCGCCATACTTCATATATCTTAAACAAGTAGAATATAGGATTGCCGCTGCCCTTGCCAGCCCAATCAAAACTGTTTTGATCCGCCCAGCCTGTCTGTGCTATTACCTCACGGATACTTTCAGGGATATTATCCTCACGCCATTGGATTAAATCACGTGGGGTGCAACTGACTGCCACCAATTTCCCCCATGGCGCCTCTTTACTTTGTTCGAAAAATACCCCTACTGTTTTTAAATTTTCTTGGCTGTAATCGCCCATATTAACCTCTTATTATGTTACACTCTGATATAGTGTTTAAAAAATCTTTTCTAGATTCCAATGCTGCTTTAACTCGATCATATATACCGTTTGATTTAGAGTCATTAACGAATTGCACTGCATACTTAATAAATTTATGATCAAGTATTGTATCATTAAATGTTTTGATTGGATCGCCAATTAAAGACAACCCAGTAATATTAGATAAAGCTGCCGCCATGTAATCAAGTTTGTTGTTATATATTATGTCATTTATATCGAATACGTGTACGTCTTTTTCTTTTCTATGATTTAGAATAGTCTTACCGACACCGTCTATATAATAATCTGTTATTCTATTAACAAACATCTCGTAGTTATCATCCAGTGGTTCATTTACTCCTGGCTTGTAATAACAATTTGCAAACCAAAATGCAGAAATTAAAAATGATTCCGTAGTAGTTGACATAACAGAAAAAAACGGCGTCCCAGCTGGCATGTCAAATAAATCATTAAATTTGTAATTTATCTTTCTTGCTGGTCCTGGATGTATATTAACAATTAATGAATTATTAACCTCCAGTAAGTTTTTTATATCTGCTAACCCCTTATGATCAGATTCTAGTTTGGTGTCACTCATCCCGTCTTTGTAATTAGTGCCAGTGTATAATACAGGAAATATTATTTCCAATTTGTTATACCCACTATTCAACAATATATTTCTATCAATGCTGATGTTGTCCAATATTTCGTTAGCCGCGTATATATGATTATTGAATATACCAGGATGTAATAAATGTGAAAGGTGGTAGTTAAACAGGTATCCAAAATTACCTGTCATTATTTCTACCAGGAAAATTTTGTCAATACCCTTTAACATATTTCTTTTATTCTCTTGGATATCCTTTCCTTGACATCATCTTCAGTAAGCACAGTTACGCTATCTGCGTCAGCATACACATTTAGTATTTCTAACCAACTATCAGCTGGCCATGGTTCGGTACCTAAAAATTCACACAATTTCAAATATGTATCGTAATTACGATACACAAACATGTCGCCATATGATATTTGAAGATGATCTACGTCTGGTATAGGATGATTGTGTTGATCTGTATTATATTCGTTCCAGCGTTCGCTCATATTTTCCAGCGTCTTCTTTAATGCAGCATCAGTATCTTCAAGCTCATGATAATATAGTGCAAACATCATATCAGTATAATTGACATCACCACTGAACTTACGTGTAATGTTTAACAAATCTTCAGGCTGTCCCTTTTGCTCACGGCGCTTGTATAACTTCTTATATTTGTCGTACATCTCATCTTTAAGGTCTTCCTCATTACTCAAATCCTGCCACCAGATTTTTTTAATAATGTTTCCCTTGTACTGTTGCAATACTGCTGGATCATTTCTATCAACAGTAAGTGTAACAATTTTAAATTCTGTGAACAAGTCACGCCAATAAACTTCTTGCCAGCCTTCATGACAACGATGCACTGGAATACGATAGCGCGGCTTGCTGTTTACTAATTTAACCACTTGCTCATAAAAGCCGCCGCCAGCAGCTAACCAGTAGTCATGCCACCATTCTGCACTACCATCATATTCAGCAGGAAGCCATACATCATCTTTGAAATCAGTATCATCTAATATTTTTTGACGCCAACTACCAGTAATGCGGCAGCGGTTGTATTCGTTTACAGTTAATTCCATTTCTCCATTATGATAAGCATAATATTTTAAATGGCGTCCTATCTGATAAGCTAACCATTCCCCACCAGTGCCAGCTGGATAACTTACGAATACTTGTGGTATGTCAATTTTATTTGTGTCCATTGGGTTTACTTAACTTTCTAATCATTTTATCTTTTTCACGCTGCTTATACCATTCATCCTCGCCAATATACGTATTACAATCTTCTATTAGATCCTCCAAATACCAATATATTTCAAGTAGTTGTCGTTTATATTTGCTGGTAACAAACCCATCCATGTAACGATCACCTTCATTGAGCTTAATTATGTGAAGCTCTGCTTTAATATGCTCTATAGGATCCTTATTAGAGTTAATCCACATTGGGCCAATCCGTCTGTAACGGATCAACGCTTAGTTCATTTATGTTCAAATGCTCTGGAGCGTTGATCACATATTCAATCAAGTCCACTGCTTCGTCCAGTGTCATAACACGCCTGCCAGGGTGCTTGTGGCTGTTGTTCTCTAGTGTACCGAATGTTATGTAGCTTACACGCGGACCACCGGCCCAGACGCTCTTTAAGCCCATTGCATTGCTAGTACTGCGTAGTGCTTTCTTTTCTTGTTGATATATCCAATCGCTGCCTTTGGTAGCTCTGTCAGTTGTGCTGCCTAAAGACACGATATGTAGCCGTTTGCGGGCATTCTGTGCGACTTTATAGACTGTATCTAGTACCAGTGTCTGATTAAAGCGCCATAGTGCGCTACAGTTAATAAAAACGTCATAATCAAGAGCTTCTTTTGCTAACCGGTCTCTGTGATCCTGAATAGTCAAATCCAAGCCACGTGTCGTTTGTCCTACTATTTCTGCGTCTGGCCAGCGTTTGAAAATAGCACTTGCTACACCAAAGTCTGGATTACCTGTTGCTATAATACGCTTATTCATCTACATACCCCACAAACTCTGGACAGACTTCAAGTAACTGCATACCTTGTAGTTCGTCTGTTTTCTTATTGTACGCTACGAACTCATGCCAGAAGTCACCGTGCCAGTCTTCCGCCCACATATACTTGATAACATCTGTTACTTTGGGCCAGTGATGGTAATCTTCGAGAGCAAGTTCTGCTTCTTGTTTTAAATCAGTTGGCAGTACACGGACATTTAGTCCACGAGGATGGTTAAGAATGTTTAGATATACTTGATCAGACTGTAAGTTGCGTGACTCAGCAAAGTCCAGCAGATCACTTAGCACACATACGTTAAGCGCCTGCACTGTGCAATGTATCTGAATATACACATTGTCTAAACTGCTTAGTTTGTCAAAGTTTTCTTCAACCTTTTCCCAACTACTTGGATAGCGAATGTAACGGTCACGATGCCCAACGGCATCGATGCTGCAATTAAGTTGCACCCGCTTGAAGTGTTGCCAATACTCAATCATCTTCGGAGGAACATTTGTAAGATTGGTGTTATACTTCAAGCGGATGCCTTTTGCCAAGTCATTCTCGATACAGTAATCCAGTAATGCGTACTGGCTTTTTGCTAACGTTGGTTCACCTCCAGTCAGGTATATCTCTTCTACTGTGTGAGCGATGTCTTGGAAATTTAAGCCTGTCTTTTTATAGTCAGGCCATTCAGTCATAACGTTCATGAACGCTAGTGTCTCTTCGTCAATAGTAATATCAGGATCTAGTTTAGCAGTAGGAACTACATGGTTCCAATCTTTAACCCACATGCTGCTAGCCCATGGGTTACACATGCGACATTTTAAATTACATAGATTGCCTAGCCGCAAGTCAACATAACGAATATCTACTGGAATTTCTTCTGCAACTGTTACAGTATCATTCCACCACTTTTCGTTAAACCCACTGCGAGGACTGCGAATACCTGCTGCTTCCTCACGAAAACAACGCACACACATTTCTGGCTTCTCGCCTGCAATTAACTGACGGCGTATTTCAGTGTATGTTGGACTGTTCCACATTTCCTCAATACTGTGCTTGTAAATTTTATACGGCTTGTTGTTTTCAGGATTGATGATTTGATTAGTGTTTGGATTGCTGTTACAACAAACTCTGAAACTTCCACTCGCGTTAGTTGCTACGTGCATAAACGGCAACACGCAAAAAGTTTCACTAGGTAATTCTCGTGTCATATAAAGTCTCTATAATTTGTGTCGTGTATAAGATCTAAACGTTCCATGTGCATTATTAACTGTTGTTTTAATTCTACATCAGCTAACGCACCCGGTGCCAGATATGCTGGCTCTATTAGATCACTTGCACGGTTGTAAGTAATTTTGTTTGCATTGCACCATGCTTCAACTTCATGTAAATGGTTTACATTCAATGCCATTGGCAGTGAGGTAATGCCAACCTTAACATTAGCAGGCGCATTCTTTTTAATATTTAGTATGTTTTTTTCTGTAGTATTCCAGTTAGCACCAGATCGTATGTATTCATATCGTGGACCTATGGCATCTACACTTACAGTTATATTAACATGTTTAAAGAAAGAAAGCAAGTCATAATATTCAGTGATGTCAACTGTGCCATTGGTTATGAACTGTAGTATAACTGCTGGTGCTATGTCTTCATCAACTAAAAATCCAATGACTTGCTTGACTTGTGGAATTAGGAATGGTTCGCCGCCGGTGAACTTAACAACTTTCGCTGTGTATAGTTCAGGTAATATTTCGTCTATATTGCGGTGCCACCCCGTTGGTACTGGTTTATAGTTTGGATCGTGTTGTTTTAAATACCTATCCCACGTGCTACTATTAGTAGGATCACACATACGACACTGTAGATTACAGGTGTTGTTAATTTTAAAATCCCAGTATTCAATGCCCTTGCTGTAGTTAAGTATTTCGTTGTAGTATTTTCTGAGGCTTTTGCCATTCTTTTCTTCATCTTGTTTACATTCTTTGCATTCAGGTAGCCAATCGCCACCAGCCATCTGGCCGTACCAGACAGCATGTTTTATTTTCCAATTTTCATTGAAATCACTTTCCTTGCCTGTGTTGTTGTCCCAAGCACAACAGGGCCGCACCTTACCAGTGGGCCCTATAGCTGCGGCATATTTAAGCGCCAAGCATACGGGCATAACCGCGGTTCACTTGTTCCTTGAATGCATCGCCTGGTTGTCCATCAAAGATCATATGGATGCGTGGTTCTTCACTACGGTTCCAAACTGCGTGTTCATAACCTGTGTTCATCTTTTTAGCGACTCCTGGCACCCAGTCTACCTTGCCCCATCCACCCATAACGAACTCACATCCATCTGGGTTATTGATAGCAACGTTAGTAGCGCCTACGCCAGTGATCTTGTGTCTATCACGATGCGCACCCAACCAGCCGCCTGGCAGCAGTGCCATAAAACGTACACGCATAAACTTGTCGTATAACATCTCGTCCATCATCCATTCTTTTGTGCGAGGACATAGATCTGCAATGTCTGTCCAGCGACTGTGTGTTTGCTCATAGTCCTCTGGCAAATTATAATCTTCAGCGCAGTTTGTGTGTACACTGCTGATACCGTGAATAGCTAAACTTAGCCAACCGCTTGCCATTGGGCGATGTAGTGTATAACAAGCTGTATAAAGCAAATGGTTTGCTTCTTCATAAATGTCTTTCCACGGAACATTAATTTCATCAATGGTAATCCAAGGAAACTTTGTATTGTCCATGATCCAGTCTGGATCTTGTTCATCACGCCAGCCTGCCAGTACACTAGGATCATCAATTTTTGTAAAGTCAATTGGTCCCAAGTTTTCATTCTCTTCAAAAAACTTTACAGTGTTTTCATCTGGCGTTTCCTGCCAGGTTTCTAAATGGCCTTCATACCACATTAAAATACTCCCTTGAGTTGTTTTATATTTTTATAGCGATAGTGAATACCCATTGGAGTATCACCAGTTAAAAATAATGCTGTGTTATTTTTAGCTACTGTATTTAACAGATTTAAGAACGCAAGCTGTGCATCTAATCCGTCGGTGTTCATATAATTTACTTCATATTGCCAGATGTTTGTTAGTTGCATAAAAACATTTGAATTTTCACCACATGCTGTTGCTAACTGTTCCCATTCTTTAACTACGTCAATGGTCATAAATTTATGATCTAGTTCTTTGATACGCAAAAACATTGCATGAAACTCTTGCTCATTAAGCCCAATTGTTTCTAGAAATTCATCAACCAGTTCTTCTTCGTAAATAATATTTTGATCCAATATAATTTTTGAATCTGTTATTACATGTTTGTCGGATTGCACAAATTTCTTAAAATCATAACCATCCCAATTTTCAATTAGATGCTTCATCCACAATACACTGTATGGATTAAAATCAAACCATACTACACTCTTAACAGTATCTATATTTCTAATAATGTGATAGAATTGATGCAGTCCACTACATGGTAGTGCCAGTGTTTCAAATCTTGCATTGGGTGGAAAAAATTCAAAGTCTTTTGGTACGCCTTCTGTATTGGTAATGTAAACAATCTGGTACTTTAACAATTTTAATGTGAATAACTCTTGGCGTTGTTCATTCAGTTTATCACTTTCACGTCTAGCTAAGTTTATATTTTTCTCGTCTGCTATTTCGTTTTCGTGTATCCAAGACAACACGTTATCTAAATCCTCAACAGGATCATCATGATGAATGTGTTCCAGCAATGGCTCATCTTTGAATCCACGTATCCATAAATCATGCCCAAGTGCTGTACCAATTAATCCATCTAGAAATTTATCTCTAACATATGCATCTTTATATGCTGCGCTTCTGAACATGTACTTTGGACAAGAGTCAGTAATTGCCACTCGCTCTTCTGTCTCAAAACTAAATGCCCCTGTCATAATATTAAAAAAGTGCGGATATCCTATCTTTGCCCAATTTTTTAAATTAATAACTACTGGATATCTATAATCCCAATACGGGTATACGTTATCAGGCATTCTATTGATTATCATTCCTGCCGCTAGCCAATTATCTCCCCAGTCAGTATCCATTAAATTAGTTACGTCTTTTTCAACTTGATCACCTAACGGCCAAGTACCATCTGGCCATACAATTATAGCTTCAAATCCGTAATCACACATATCATAAACCCAATCCAATGTTGAGTTTTGCCCATGTAATTCAACAATTGATTGCTGACATGAATTGTGTAAATTGTTTCTCAGACATGATCGTAATTTTGCTAGATACTCTGGCTGGTCTTCTAACTCAGGATGAATATTAATGTTCGGCATAATATGTGCAATGCGATTATACTTTCTACTAGTAATGGTATAATTAGTAGTACGTTGTTCTCTTATGACATCATTGCGTCTGTTTGTTGTTCTTAAAAATGAATCACTCATTGCTCAAATCCGATACTCTCATTATTTGTTGTGCTAATAATAGCAGTGACGGGACACATTAGATCGTTGTCATTAATATCAGTGCCGCTGAACCAGCTGTCTTTATCAAGTGCTTTCAATTTCTTAATTAAATCAATAAAACTTTCTTCAAGTGCAAATGGCTTACTTAATACTTTAGGAATAATGTAACTGTAGATATTTGATGTCCACAGGAATGTGCGCTTTTTCTCTAGTCGCTCAAACAATGTGTCATGTCCATAAATTAAATCACAGTTAACTACTTCCCAACGAGCGGTTTGTATACCTCGCCATGTTTTAAGCCATTCGCTCTCACCGCCAAATTGATCTACTACACGTGGCCAGCGCACCTTTGTGAGTTCGTAAAGTCCATCGTCAACTCCTGGATTTTGTGATACCCAATTACCTACCCAATCAGGGTAGTTTTTACCATCCCAGCCTGAAAGTGTATCCTGCTTAAACTTACAACTTGCTGGGTCAAAGTCGTATAGTAGAAACTTTGTATCGCTACTGAAGCCATATTTTTGTGCGTAGTAGAATAATTTAAATCCTGCCGTTGCACCCACATACTGATCAAACCCAGTGCCAGCAATTTGTTCTGCAATTTCAGGCTGACTAGGTTCTGTATTAACAAAGTATATTGGGCTGCTGGGTGCAAACATCTGCTCAACTACACGTTTTGCTTGATAGCTTAATTTGTTACTGTCGTATGTTTCGCCTGTTATTGCCTTTTCCAATTCCTCACTGCCAATGTGTGGGCGCAATAAAGTAATGTAATCCATGAATTTGCCACTGAGCCCTGGTACAGGCCGTTCTTGACGCAATGAATATGTTAGTAGAGGATTGCAAAAGTTTACCTGATACTTGTAGTTAAACTCGTGCTGTGACATATGTGGTTCTGGATAATGTTGGCTCCAAAGATCTGCAAGTTCTGGTCCAAACTTTTGAATGCCATATTTGCTATCTTCGAAATCAGGCAGTGTGTTACTCATATGATTTTCCCACCAGTCGCCATATACTGAATCCATATTTCCTGTACTTTCTGCCCAGGCAAGTTTTTCTACCAAGTTGCCTGTGTTCTCAGGGTGCCTGCTGTATGGACCCCAATGTGGTTGCTCGTAATGTACTTCCGTGGGATCTGGATGTCCAAGTTGTTTCCACATTTCAATATTAATGATTACGATGTTACGCTCAAAATAGGCATAACGATCTTCAATAGCGTTAATATTGCCAGCAATCATCCAGTTATCAACACCAAACTCAGCGTTGATACGATCAATCTCTTCCAAGCAAGCCATATTAAAGTCATGATCTGCTGGCCAGCAACCATCAAACCACACACATGCATAGCGATAACCCATTTTACCCATAGCAACTAACCAGCTTGTGTTTGTACGATTAACTAAGTTAACTATGCCGCCACGCAAATGGTTGTTATGTTCAACCCCGGATATTTCCAATAGCTTTTGTTTCAGAACAGGATGACTGTTCAAGTCAGTGCTGTTTACACTAAATGCATGAACTACAGGCCATGCGTTTTCAGTGTGATAGTATTGCCATTGATACTGGCCCTGCTTCATATTATACTCCGAACTGTTCTTGTTGTGCGAACACGGTGTCCATGCTTTCCAGCGGCATGCCTAAATACTTTTCCACCATTTGTTCTAAACTTATTTTTGGATTGTAGCGATTTTCAATATCACGTGTATATTTTCTCATACGCATATACGCTGCATATTTTTCTTCCAAATTATTTTCCATGTATGTTGCGAAGCGATCCATCTCAGGGTGGCGACTTTCCGCCGCTCTTAGTTTCTGGATGATCGCTTCTTTGTATTTACTATGCCAGACACTGGGGTTCAAATACTTGGGCGTTTGTAGTATGTTTGCAGTAATAAAACTTAATTCAATTGGGCTGTCACGCCAGAAGTCATAAAATTCTGGCATCTGGAAAATGTTGTGTGCTTGAACAGTAATACCTGCTGCTAGTGCAAATTTATCTTTGTGCTTACTGAGTTCAAGCATGTTACTGTAAACTGTATCCCAGCTACCGCCTTCGCGTATGTAATCATATACATCACCAATGCCATCCATGCTGACCTTAATGTTAGTGTGCTTGAATTTGCTCCAGATGTCAATCAAATCATACTGTTTAAACTTAATGTAGCTGATGTTTGTAGCATAACGTAGCTTAATATGCGGCTTACGATGTTCTGGGATGCCTGCTAATAGGTCATAGTGTTCCTGGTTAATAATGGGTTCGCCGCCTGTAAACTGTAGCGTGTGTACGTGTTCCCAGAGATCAGGCCAACGATTTAAACTTTCAAACAGTGTTGTAGGGCGTTGTAGCTCTGTGGTATGTTCGCCGCCGTACTTGTTTAGAATATCAATATCCTGACTACGCTTGTAGCTGCTGAACGTACTACACATAATGCACTTGAGGTTACAGAAGTTTGACACTTTAAGTTCAAGCCATAGCGGCTTGTTGTTTACGCTGTAATCATCGTTAACTTCAATAACGTCTGCAAAGTCAGCCCAATTGTCGTGTTCCCATTGTTGACGATTGCTTACAATGCCACTATCTTCATTATGCCAACATACATCACAACGATCAGGGCGCTCACCATTGGCTAGGGCTCGCCGTAGTTCACGATAGTTGTCGTTGTTCCATGCAGTCTCAGCACTCTCACCTGGGTTATTGAGATATGTTTCCTGTGCTTCACAGCAAGGAACTAGATTGCCATTGGCAGTGCCGTAAATGTGCATGAAGGGCAGCATACAAAATGTGCTGCTGGATTGTAGTTGTTTTTTATCTATCATGGTTTAAATGTTTCTATTATTCTACTAAACTTTGGTGCTAAGTCAAGACTTTTTTTGCGTAAGCTAAACAGTCGTTCCATCTCTGCCAAATATTCAGCACTATTGTCGTGATTAGCAACAGTGGGTTCAGTTAGTTTTGTTAGCAATGTATGCGCTCGTCTAATGCGCTCGTCAGGGAAACGTTTTGTGTCAATGCCCCACTGTTGATCTATAGTGTATTTAAGACCACGCTTGAACCAGTCTGGCCAGTGCAGTATACTCAGGTAGTTAGGTTCATAAACCGTTTGTAGAATAACTGGCACACGTTTTTCAATACGAGCCCACAGCATGAAGTCGTATAGGCTTGGTGCGTTTAACACGTTAACTGTACACGCAATACCCACTTCCACTTTATCAGGGTTAGCGTCACGCATTGCAATCCACTGATCCAGTGTTGATTCTATAGTAGCCCAGTCACTTGGATAGCGTATTAGGTCGTTTAGTTCTCCCCAAGCATCAATGCTAGTACTGATAATTACTCGTTTAAACTGTAATAGTGCTGCTTCATCTACCTTTTTGGGATACCAGGTGCAGTTTGTAAAAATCTCTATTTCAATGTTGGGTGCAATTCCAGCATCAGCAAGACGTGTAATCAATCTTAAAAACTGACGATGCAGGAATGGTTCACCGCCTGTTACTTTTATAAACCGCAAGTGCTGTAGTTCTTCCAGTGTTATACTGTCCAGGTCTAGTTCAGCATTCTTTTTGTAGTGATCCATTTTGTATAGGCTTGGGAGATTGAGTGCTTCAGCATCTTTATCCCACGTGTGGCTAAACTCAAAACCACAACTAATACAAGCGAGGTTACACAATCTACCAACAGTAATTTCCAAGTACTCAAGTCGTACATCGTCATTAAAATACTCAAAAAAATCGTCAGCTTCAGTACGCATACTGCTGCCTTTGGTGTCTTCGTCTGCCTTGCATTTAAAGCAACCAGGGTGCCATTCATTACGCATCATAGTTTCACGTACATCAGCAAACAACGTGGCAGGGTCTTTGTCAGCTTCACTCAGAAAGCGATCATGGAATCTACAACAGGGGGTCGTAGGGGTCCCGTGCATTCTCATTTGTGCTTTAAAAGGATATGCACATGCGTTAACTGGTAATTTCACGAACTCTTAATCCTAAATGTTTTGCCATAATTCCCAATAGCGATACATTATCAAGTCCCCATACTGTAGATTTGATTAAATGTATATTGGATATCATTTGCTTGTATGAATCTAACTTTAACATTTGAACCATCGCATGATAATGTCCTATTACAACAGTATAGTCACTATTGACCCAGATAGTTTTAGAACTATTGATAGGGTTTATTTCGGTTTTTCCACCACCGACTGTTTTTTCATTAGCTTCGTCTTCGTGCAACATCGAGAAAGACTTTTCCATTAAATCTGCATTCATCTTGTCTGTTATGTATGCATACCATATTTCGTTATAGCAGTTTGTCATCCAGCCAGTGCGTTTTTTCACTTCCTCTGGATTAAAATTTGCAATGTATTCTGTATTATTAACAATTATAAAGTTTATATTCATTTCTTTTTAATTCATCGATGTTTACTAAAGATATATTCTTGTATCTTGCTTGTAGTTCAATAATTGTATTAGGATTATAATTTAAAGAATTACTGATAAACTTTAAATTAGAGAATGCGTCTTTAAAGTCATGTAGTGACAACAATTTAATTAAAGTTTTAGTTTGCCCTATCATTATACTATGATCATTATTTACAAAAATAGATTTGAATGGTTCTCTAGGAACCGTTGACTTAATATAATCAAGCATGATTTTGCTCGTTTTATAAATGTTCGGTAAATCGTTTAAACTTGCTCTGTCCAAATCTACCATATATATGTATTCATCCATTGTTTCAAAATTTATTGGCAATAGTCTTAAGCAGGAATATTTCTTTGCAAAATCTAAAATACCAAATTCCATTTCAACAGTTTTCATATCTAAATTTTTTAGCTGCTTACTATTTACCGATGCTAACCCAAGATCAGATAGTAATCCAGTGGTATTTTCCATGCTACTTGATATCCACCCTACAATTGCTTTTATATATTCAATTGCGTATGATTTATACAGTGAAGAAGTTTCAAGTATATAAAATTTTTTCAATAATATTGATTCTTCTTCTCTGCTCACATAGTCAGTTACCAATGCAGATATATCTAATCCAAAGCAATTTGTTGTCCAGTCATTGCTAGATAGTTTATTATTCTCAACATTTAAATTGATTAGAGAATCTTTAGATCCATATACACAAACAGCGTTAATCATTCTTTATTATCCTAATGTCTATAGATAGATGTCGTGCAATCATTTCATATATACTTTCTGGTTGCTTATATATAGTTGAATTGGTAAAGTGCATATTATTAAGTGCTTGCTCTAAAATTGATAAATTAAAAAATTGGTGTATTGTATGTGCATGACCTATAACGTTACTCACCATATCCTTTTTATCATTTTTTATTTCATATCCATGATGAAAAAACAATATATTACTGCCATTCAATGGACTAACAGAGTTTGGACCGCCACCAGTTGTTAATACCTTATCAACGTCTCTGTTGTTCCAATCATCTTCTAATATATTTTTAATTAGATCAATCTGCTCTGAATTCACCATATCGCTTTCGCCGTCACGTGTTACTATTACTAAATCACGTGGGTTTAATTGCTCAATAAATATCCTATCAACTAATTCAACGGCCACCATCTGTTTAAAAAAAGGAGAATGTGTTATAAATTGTTCTCGGTCTATACTGTAGAGAATTCCACATTGTGAAAATATATTCTTAGATGCTTGATAACTACCTTCGTATTCTAATATATCAAAACCAAAAGTCTTACCAGTCCAGTGTCGAATCAAGTTATCGTACTGCTTGAACTTGCTAAACTTTTCTTTGTATGTTAACTTTGATGCATCGATAATTTTAGTAACTGTCATTCAAAAAATGTTCCACTGGACCTGCATCTCTTGATTGCCTTGGCAATATTTACACGATTAAATGTTTCGTCACGATGATATTCTCGCCATTCAGGCGTTTGTGGTGCTACTGCAATATGTATAGTGTTGGTTGTTTCAAAACCATAATGCTTACATACTGCGGCATGTGCTTCCATGTATTTTTTAGGCATTGTATCTGGTCCAAACTTTGCCATCAAATGATTCGCAATTGCAACATTCAAATGAATACCGTGACGCCACTCAGTCTGTAGTTCTAAGCTACAACGATCGTCATCAGCCATGCGACTAAACACAATTCCAGCTCTCCAGTTGCCACAGCTAAGTCCTTTGCCAGTGCTAAATGCAACCATTTTAATACAAGGATGATTTAGTTTTACTTCAATATCAAAGCAGGTTCCAAACCAAGCACAATCAACGAATACCGGAATATCTTTAGCATTACATTCTTCTATTAACCATTTCCAGCGTTCGTGTTTACGCCCACTGCCACTAAATGGAACGCTAATAATAACAGCGTCGCCACGATCAAGGCCAATATCATCAATACTCTTATCCCATCCCATATGTTCACCTAGCCATACGTCACGATTATAGGGGTACTCGCCACGGAACATTTTTAATCGCAGGCCTTGGCTTAGGCACCAGTTATGCCACCAGTCAAGTGCTTGTGTCACGCCCAAACTTACATAACGCTTTGGGAAATCTTCCAGTCCACGAAACTGATTCAGTTTACTGCTTGCTATCCATTCGGGGTAAAATTCCAGGAACCTATCCTGTTCGTTCTGCATGGTGTTCACGTCCATGTTAGGAAAAAAGTTTTCAAACAACTCGTCAATAAACGGTTGATTCCATACACTATTTCCTGTTTTACCCAAGTCAGGATTTTTCGACATATTCTTTTATCTCCGGTATATATTTTAATGTGTCAGTGCCACGTAGTCGATCCAAGTCTGCCGTATATTGCAGGAACCACTTCCATTGTTGGTCAGCGTTTAAAGGTCTTTCTCGTCGTAGTCCGTCACGTATCGCCTCAATACCAGTCTGGTATTCGTGTTCTTCTGCATGGTAACTGCCTGCAGGCCAGATAGTTTCAGCAGGTATATTGGCAATTTTTTCCAATGCTAACTGCTTTAGCTCGTCAGGCATACACGCAATGTTTAAGTAACTGGGATCGACTACTACATTACTCATACTAATACTAGCACGATGTACATGATATTTATTGAACCAGTCCCATACACGATCCAAATCAAACACATTTGTAATCATAACTGTAACAGCGTACACTACTTCCATGTTTGGTATTTCGTAAAACTTTTCAATGTTCTCGTTGAGCTGTGCCCAGGTATAGTTGTTGCCTCCACGAATAATGCTGTATAGTTCGTCTGTTGCTTCAATACTAATCAGTAACTCAACATGTTTAAACTGTTTAAAAAGTTCACGGAATTCGTCCTTAAACACTGTTGCGTTAGTACTGATGTCCAGCATGATGTTGTGTGACAATCCAGCGTCAACAAACCATTGCAGTACATTCAAGCAAATCTCGTCGTACAGTGGTTCACCGCCACGCAGTGCTACCCACTGTAAGTTGCGGAAGTATTCTGGATTAGCGAACAGGTTATCCATAAACTTGATGTCAGCACCGTGATAACCTATCTGTGCTTGCTCCCAATATTCTGGCTTTTCGCGATTTAGTGCTTTGCCGTCTTTTGTCCAACCACTACTTACGAAGGGGTTACAGTGAATACACGCAATGTTACATTTATTACTAAGTGTAAAGTCGAGATAACGGATATCAGGTACTGAATCAATATCTATAGCTGCACTTGCTTCACGTACATCAAAGTCTAATTTGTCCCAGAAATACATACGGCGGCTTCTGCCGCTTATCTCTTTCTTGGCGCAGCCTTGACATGTGGTTGGCACTGATCGCGCTCTATGAGCTGCTCTGAGCGCTCTATAGGGTTCATCAGCAAATATCTCCGGGAGACTTTGCTCGTTAATGTTGCCTAGCTTGCCCTTGTAAATGATATCAGGAATAACATTGCCTCCCCATTTGACAGTTAAGGCATGCCATGGCGCTAGGCATGTTGGCAGATCTTGTCTATCTAAAAAACTATTTCTATACTGCGCCACAGGCCCCGCACTCCTCTCTACAAACTTCCCATTTTCCGTTAGTCACAGCACGATCATGTGTCTCGCTAAACCATTCATGTGAAAGTATAGCAGCTAACGTGTTCTCTTTAAGATTGTTGAACATACCGTGTTCGTCAAACATATCGTCAATAATGATTCCCTTTGGATCGTCATTATACGTAAAGGAAGAAATATGGCTACAAGGCCAAACAAACCCCCAGGGATCAATATGTATTTTTCCTTGCGCAAACCATGGGCATGGGCTAGTGATCTCTAGTCCCATTAATTTTTCAAAAACTTCTATCATTTCAGTATCATCAAGAAACTGCCAGGTATCGTATTCAACATCGTCTATGTCATCAAATGCAATATTATATGTTTCAGTTGCAGTCTCAATTAGTATAGGCTCACTTCCAGGAGTACGTTTTGAACTAAACTCCATGCAGCCAATTTGTTCTGCAAGTTCTTTTGCCTGCATCACTTGGTGCTTGTTGTGATTGAATACCTGGAAGCGCCATCCTGAATTACCGCCTGCCAAATTAAATGCTTTTACGTTTTCTAAAATTTTATTATAATCAGTGTTGCGACGGAATATATGATTTGTGTCTGCTAATCCGTCAATATTAAAGTCTACACGATGAAAATAACTTTTTTCTTTCAGTACGCGAGCCAGTGTTTCCCAGTAGTGCGTTGATTGGAAACTACCACTGGTAGTCATAAAAATAACTGCTGATGGATTTTTTTCACAAAACAATTCCAGCATCTCTGGCAAATTAGGATGATTACATGGGTCTCCCCAAATGCCACGCAGTTCTAATGTGACAATATTTTTGTTAGCAAGATCAGTGTTGACGAGTCTATTCCATACAGATACATCAAAGTTTTCCAATGGCAGTCCGTCAATGGTTTCTCCACCGTAGTTGTTTCTTGCACAGGCACCGCATTGTGCATTGCAGTTGCTTGTAATATCTACTTCTAATTGATATACGCGGTTATTCCAATCCATTAAAAATTCCTTTTAGCTGCTGGCTTAATGCATATCATTTCACAAGCACGCCACTTGGCTGTATTAACAATATTAGGAAGACGTTCTTGATACCATTCTCCTGATAGTACATCACCCAATGAATGGTGATGCAATGAATTAAAGTTTTGATCATCTATATCTGCTTGAATTTGTGCGTAATGTTTTGCAGATGATGGATCTTCTGATACTGCATAATCAGCTATGTGACAGCACGGCCAAACTCTTGCCCATGGATCAAGCTGTATTACTCCACCATTGTACCACGGACATAAAGTATTTTCCATTTTATTACTAACCGCTTGAAACATTTTTCTAGCAATGGTATTGGCTTGCTCAGTAAAAGCAATATAATCAGGCAGTGGAATTTCTTCAGCTTTATCGGTGGGTATTAGATAATCTTCAGTTGGGGTTAATACTCTACCATTACGCAATATACTATATCTAGGACTAAATGATCCAAACCCGGACGTTCTTGCTGTTTCCCTTGCTTCATCAATTTGATGTATGTTGTGATCAAACAACGTCATTACCCATCGTGCATTACCACCGGCTTTCGCAAAAGCAATCGCATTGGCGATGACTTTTTCAAAACTTGTAGATCTACGATATATGGAATGGGTGTCTGATAGCCCATCAATAGCAAAGTCAACCACGTGCGCATCAGCTCTTTCGCTAAGTGCAGTACCAAGTTCTGCCCACCATGCCTCATTGTGTGTGCCGCCATTGGTGCATATACGTATGGCGGTCTCAGGGTGAGCTGCACTAAAAGTATACATCATGTCAGGTAGTTTTGGATGCATACCAGCATCGCCCCAGCTACCATTTAGCTTTAATTCATTTATGTGCCAACCGCGAGTATCTTCTTCTGCTAAACGTTTCCAAACATCTACGGGAAAATGATTTAATGGCAACCATGGCTGTTTTTCTCCACCCATGATATTTCTACTACACCCAGCGCATCGTGCATTACAATGACTTGTAATGTCAACTTGCAATCGATGTATTTGTTTACGCCAATCCATCATAGGTAATCTTCGCAATCACCTTCACGCTGGATGTCACTTGTCAAACAGTGAATGCCGCCATCCCAGAAGTATTGGTGACGGAAGCGCCAGACGATTGGTTCAATGCCGTGTTTTTCCATACGGCGGAAGGCTTCGTCATTGCGTCCTGTACATACGACTGTGTTCTCGTCTAGTGATAGTACGTTAACATCAAATACGCTTTCATCAGGGAAGCCAACCCAATGTGTAAGCCATTTGTTAACATACTCTTTGTGGAAGCGGCGTTTACGTGTATTAAGGAAATCCTCTGGCATATCAAAGTGGTCTTCAACTTCAATAATATCCCAGTGTTGCATTTCTTCAGGTACCCAGTTTTTATTCCAGGTCATCAGTACGCCAGGTCGTAGCAGAGCAATTTTGCCGTCCGCATGTCCGCCCACAGGTAAGTCTAAGAAACGAGTGCCGGGATAACGCTTGCTGATCTCACGCTTCATCCACTCTTTCCCCAATAGTGTGCCTTTACCGCGCTTTTGATCCTCTTCGTAAGCACAACTAAACAGCACTGTGTTGCCACACTTAATCATGTTTGCAGCATGATAAAGAACGCGGTTGCGTTCAACATAGTGGTCATATCCCTTGCCACTCTCTACCATGACACTTGGCATACTGATCCAGTCTGCCCCTTCACGGAACCACTCAACAACGTGGTCGTAATAGGACAAATTTTCATAATAGCGACTATCGCTACCTGTAAAAATTTCAAAAATACTATTGCCATACGGCATGATAGTATCACGCGGCATGAGTGGATGATTAGGAAATCCTACTTCCATCCATGGCAGCTTCATTTGGTTGTCTGGGGTGCTGCCTTGGCCTGATAATTTAAATACTTCCTTTGGCCTTACTACTTCAATGCCACGATTTGTTAGTATTGATTCAAGCTCTGCAATGTCTTCTGCTGTCTCTTCAAATATTTGACGCATAACGTCACGTGCTTCTGGATCACTGTGCCAGTCAAAACTGTCTGCTGGAAATGGTGCACCAAGAATAACACGCTTTAACGGTTGAAACTCCGTCCAAGCATTTACTGATTTCATGAAAACCCTCTTGATTGTTTATATAAATATATTTATATTAGCAGTTAATAACAGGAGATAATATGACCCGTCTAGCTTATGACAGTATACACGGTAATGAATTTAAAGTCAAGATTTTCAATGTAAATCATATTGACGAAATAGCAGACAGCACAGAACTTTACGAAGCATTTGAAAGTGGCTGGCCCGTTGTTATTAAGGGACTAACTATTCCCAAAGTAGATTATGATTATTACGATGACTTGGAAGACTGGGTTATTCCTGGAAACAAATGGATTGCCCCGTGGTATCCCAGTGCTATTCGTACTGGTGATCGTTTACGTACTGAACGTGGCTGGACTGAAGAACAGATTGAAGTGTTTCGTGAAAAGCACAAAGATGCTAACAGCGGATGGCATCAGTTCTTTGAAAAATTATTTCCACGCTATGCGGCTGCACCTGCAAAAGTATTAAGTCATCGTTACAATATGCTTGTAGAAAATATGTTGCACTTGGACGAGTTGACTGAAGACCATACTGGGCTTGAGCAACAGATTCGTATGTTTGTGCAGCTAGATAAAAAACGTAGCCGCGTACTTACGTTTGGTCCTGACTTAGTACAGTTATATCATCGCTACAAAGATGAATTTAATTTGGGAGAGTTGGACAAAACAAATACGCACACGTTTATTACTGAAATGCGTAACTGCACTATCTGGAACGAACAACGCTGGGCACACTTCCATCACCCACTGCACTACATTACTTTTGATCCTGGTGATATCTGGTTCTTTAACGCACAATGGATTAGTCACCAGATTATTTTTGGTGCGAAGCTACAGTGTTTTGAGGCTGATATTATGCAAGATCAGTTACTGAACCCTGCAATGTGTATGCGTGAACGTATTCTCAATATTGAGAATGAAACGCCTTACGGATTTACTTCCGACCAATAAGCATAAAGCGATTATATAATACAGTATCTCTTGTACCCTTATATAACAATTCACTAAATTTATATTTCTCAACGGCAGCATCTAAATCTTTAACACAGTTTATGTGCTGCTCGTTGCTGAAATAATCATTAGTTTGCAGTATAATCGTTTTGCCATCTGGAATATTATAGAACCATTCGTCAGTCATGTGTTCACAACTGGTGTTAATAATCAAGTCTGGGGCAATAAGATCCCTTCCTACTTGAAACCCATCACCTTTCCAAACAATGCTGTTAACATCTTTAACATGTGATTTAAATTGTCCATTTTTATATTGTGGGTAATTAAAATCATTTGCTACATCCAGTACTTCACGATCGATCTCGAGATTGGTAAACTGTACATCAGGATAATTGTTGAATATAAAAAACGCCACAGTAGCATACCAGCCGCCGTACATAACGACATCTTTAGGCTGCAACCCCAACATATCCATTACGCCAACCATCCAGAGTTTGCTGATCATTTGCCCGCGACTAAAATGGTCGTTAACGTTGGTACGTTCGCCCCATTTGATACTCCAAGCACTGATACGTTTAATAAAATCGTCCTCGAAACTATGACTAATATATTGCAATACATCACGGTTTGTATGTGATGGCAATTCTGTCAGTAGGTTGTTGAGTATAAGGTTAACAAAGTTTTCTGATTCGGGCTTCCAGCCACGTTGCACTTCACGTAGAACCATATCACGAACGGCCCATTGATCGCCCAGCAATACCGCTCTAACGAGCTGACCGTACAGTTCTTTGTGTGGACTGTCAATAGCCTCGAAATAATCTTCAAGGCCCCACATCCAGTGAAATTCTCGTTCGTTTAACATTACATACCTAAGTCTTGTTTTATTTTAACAAATTCTGGCGATACGTCAAGTATATTGTGTTTACGATAAGCGTCATAGTTTTCTGTAACACGGACATATTCACGCATACGTTCTGGATCGTATACGTGTGACGGGTCTTCGCCAAATGCCACCGCTTCCATTAGAGGTTCTTCATAATCTTCATAGAATGGACTATCTTTAATTTCGTCTAGGAACTCTAACACTTGTCTTTTCTGTTCCTCACGTAACCAAGTTGGACTATTTGCCATACTGTAATAGTGTGGTTCAATAAGTTGGTTGGTACTCATACCAATTCCACGTTCAGGGTTAGCTAACTGATACTCGTGTAGCCAGCGCCAGAATTTCACAAGATGTAACGCATTCGTTACTTGATTAACAGTAGTGATGCGAACTTTAATGCGCTTGCCTTCTGGTGTCTTAGTAAACTGGTGTAGTTTGTCAAAGTTACGCCATACATTATCCCAATTACTTGGTGGGCGTAAATAATCATTCATTGCTCCCATGCCTTCAAGACTACAATTTACGACAACCCGTTTAAATTCTCCAAGTTGTCGCAACCATTTGTCTTGCATATTGGTAATGTTTGTATAGAAGCTAAGTTCAATGTTTTTTGCATATCCACGTTCAGTAGCAATGTCTAGCAATTTAAACATGTCAGGACTTACTGTTGGCTCGCCGCCAATCATTTTAATCTTTTGTGCCATGGGCAGCATCTTTTCAAAACTATCCCATTCAATGCCTGGCTGTAGTAATGCTTTTTTCTTATCAGCAATGTTATCGTGTCGCCAATCATCATGATCAATACCCATGCCGAGATCAATCATTTCTCTACGTTCAACACTGACTAAATGACTTGCTTCTAAGTTACACATCTGACATTTCAAGTTACATAGATTTCCCAAGCGGAAATCAAACTGCAATGGACTATCTACGTGCCAGTCATTTTCTTTTGCAGCTTCAATAATCTCAGGTGTTTCATTGCGCCACACATAGTTTTCCCATTGACGGCTGCTCATGATATTGTTACGCTCTAGTCGTTCACACTCTACACATTCAGGTAGCCACTCTCCCTTGGTCATGCGTTCTCTAACACCGCGAATATACTCGTGATTCCATGTTCCTTCAATGCCAAGTTTTTCTTGATCAACTGTTTTTAACCCAACATCCTTTGGTTCACGTGCCATGCAGCATAGACGATAACGTCCGCCGTTAAAGGTACTATATTGCACAAAAGGCAACGCACAGAACCCGTTGTCTTTATCGTTATCCATTATATCTTGTCTATTCACAGCGGGCTCCTTTGATTAAAGTATTCATCCAGTAGTTTTTCTTTTTGTTTTATTTCTTCCAGTGTAATCATTATTTCTGGTTCTTGATTTATTTTATCTGTAATATACGTTGCATGTTCAGCATTAATTGGTTTAATTTTTTCTTCAACATATACTAATGCTCGTTCTTTAATATCAGCTGGCATATTTCGCAGTGCTAGATGTTCTGGGTAGTCTGTTACATCTACAAACATATGCTTTTCCCACATAAATCTGTTCTTCCAGTCGTAAAAATCATGGAACTCCCAGAGATTTAAAATTGTTATGACACTATGGCTGTAGATTTTAAGGTTGTCCATACACAGCGATTCATAGTAATCAACATTGTCATGTAATGTAGCCCAGTCACTTCCGGGCCGCTGATAGGTGTTTATTTCACCAGCACCATCTATACTTATGTTTAACACAACTTCGCCTATGCTTTTCCAATAATCAATAACCTTTTTACTTGGCAATACTGTTCCATTTGTATAGTATACAATTTTTACTTTATCTAGGTTTTTATTCTTTTTTAACAGCAATGCTAAAAACTCGTCATGCTGACGAGCCATCATAGGCTCTCCACCTACAATTTTAATTTCACGTAAATGGCTTAGATCAACATTAAACCAGTCAAGATCCATATCGTAGCCTAGCTTAACACTTTGTTTTGGATTTTGTATTGTTGCCCATTTGCTACTATGGTCAGCATTGCAAATTCTACAAGCTAAGTTGCAATGCGTACTGAATCCTATCTCAATATAACGTAGCTTGAGTTTTGATAGTGCGTTTGGATATTGTTTATTATAAATGGTGCGCAAGCTCATGCCAGTGGACTCTTCCTGCCGCCAACACTTACTACAGTTTGGCAGTCGTTCACCAGCAAGCATACGTGCGCGAATGTCGTCAAACACTTCGCCAGTCCACGCTTCTTTAAATCCTTCACTGACTCTTGGAAGTTCGTAATCTAATTCACGAAAGCGACAACATGGTCGCATTGTACCGCCTGGATCAACAGTGGCATGACACCATAATAAATTGCATATATTATTTTCCGTCACGGCGCTCTAACTCCGCCATAAACAATGCAGCACCCTTATGGCAGTTTTCTTCCCACGTGCCCGCTGCTTCGCCGTCAGCATTGTCGCTAACAAACTTGTATACGTCTAACATAATTTTATACTTATTACACACTTTAGCATATGCTGCGGCTTCCATGTCAACTAAGTCACTTTCCATCTCAGGACGATTGCTGACGAACTGATCGCCACTTGTTAGTGTTGGGCGTGTTTCTACTTTGT
>Ga0208439_1000168_pt1 | contig 29265 bp, 47 predicted proteins | sample ColrivemetaGS703_FD_187621 | JGI IMG/M metagenome (GOLD analysis project Ga0208439, IMG submission 187621) | Estuarine microbial communities from the Columbia River estuary - Freshwater metaG S.703 (SPAdes) (version 2) | ecosystem: Environmental > Aquatic > Marine > Intertidal zone > Estuary ...
TCCAACTAAGGACTTCTATGACTTCCTTAGAGAGCTGAACGCGACTCAGATTCCTGTGGGCGGTATCATTGCAGCCCTGACAAACACCCCACCAACGGGCTACCTGGCAACCGGCACGACTTACAGCCGAGCCCAATACCCGAAGCTGTATGATGTATTAGGCACAGAAACCATCCCCTCGGTATCAGACGGGATGTACCTAGCCGATGCAGGAGAATCTGCGGTTGGGTCGTACTTCGGGAACAACACACTTGGCCTGCTTCACATCCATGCCTTCACAACCGTGGCTTCAGGAACAGGTGCTAGTGTGTCAGGGGCTAACCAGGGAAACATGGCTACCGTTGATAATCGTCCTAGAACGCTTGGTGTGCGGTTTTATGTGAGGGCTGAGTGATGCACCAGTCTTATGACCAAAACGCGGTACAGGCGATTCTAGACGGTTCTAGCAGTAGTCTGTTCAAGGTCTACGATGACAGCATCTGTTTGGTCAATGACGACCATACCTTCGTGGCATCCATCAGCAAGTCTGACATTGATGGTGTGCATAAACTTTACATAGCCTTTATGCCTGAAGTGGCAGACGGGGCATCGGAATGTGTCGAGGATGTCTTGGCATGGTTGGTGGATTTCGCAGAGGTTACCAAGCTGATAGCGTGTGTTGAACTTGACAATACAAGTGGCTATTATGCAATCAGCAAGACAGGATTTGATTTGGTTGGTGTTATAAACGCGCCAAAATGTGATGTAGCAATCTTTCAATACAGGTTTGAGGTGGATTATGGGTTGGGGTGAAGCTCTATTAAATATAGCTAGTGCTGCGATGACTAGTAGTGCTGTATCTAGCGCAAACAGGAAAATCCAAAAGGGCATGGATGACATTATTCGCCAGGCCGGAGTTACTACTGGTCAGCAGGGTGCTTTATATCAGCCCTATGGTGAGTATGGTCAAGAATCCCTGAACCGACTCCGAGCCTTTGAGGAAGCCGCAGCACAGGGCGATTATACCGCCCTAACCGCATCTCCTGAATACCAGTTTGCCCTGCAACAAGGCCAGTCTGACATAGCCCGTAACCTGGCTGCTCGTGGTGGCTTGTTCGGTGGTCAGGCTCAGAAGCAGTTTATTGACTACGGGCAAGGTCTTGCTAGTAATCAGATGCAGAACTACTTGAACCGCCTTCAGGGTGGTGTTGATACTGGAATGAGGGGCGTAGCCGGTCAATCTAATGCTCTTGGTACATACCTTGACTATTATGGTAATGCCCGTGGTATTAAAGCCCAATCTTCCGCAGATTCCCGAATTGCACGAAATAATGCTTGGCAAAAAGCCATTGAATCAACAAGTAAGATGTTTCCATCCTAATTTAGCAGGTTAATGAAATGATTTATCAAAACCCGTATCAGAACATACAAACTGCTGACATCTATGGTGCGCGTAAACAAGCTGCCCAAGACCAACTGGCTGCCCAAGAAAACCAGCTTGCTTTACAGCAAAAACAACGGGCTGACATTATTAGTAGGGGACAGCTTGCTACCCAGGCTATTGTGGGATTCAAAGACCTAAGCCCACAGCAAAAAGCAGCCCAATGGAACACATACCGTCAACGGATTGAATCGCTTATTCCTGAAACAAAGGATAGATTGCCGCCTGTTTGGGACTCTAACGACCCGACAAATGATGCAGAGCTTGATACACTAATCAAAGGTTGGAGTAAAACATACTTCAAGCCCGAACAAACCAAACTTGGCGCAGAGGAAACCTTGGTTGAGGGGACTTTTGGTGTTGCCCCAAAAGAGATTGCGCGTGGCATGGGTAAGCCTGAGGAAGCCTACGATAAACTGGTAGACCTTCAAACTCTTGACCCTGAAACTAAACAGCCAATAGAAAAAACAGTAAGGCGCAGAAAGAATGACGAAGGATTCTGGCAATCTGGTAATTTAATATTTCCTGAAGGATATGAGGAAGGTGTTGATAAGAAAGTTTACTATGATAAAATGGGAATAGTCCCCAAAAGCAAATCGGCAAGTGTTGGTGCTTCTATTGAACCATCTCGGCCATCAGTCAACTCTCTTGCTACACCACCTGCTGCACCAATGGCTGTTCCTGGTCAGACCGAACTTCCACCGCGACAGTTTAATGCCCCTAGCCCGACCAACCGTGCAGGCGAAACAAATGTGGGCTTTCCCATTAATGAGAACGCGATGTTGCAGCAACAGCAGATTATGCCAACTATGGGCAACTCGATGCTGAGGGGCGCAGGTGCAGTCATGGCTGATGAGTTTGCCCCACAACCGCGAAATGCCCTTGTTGGTGGAATGATGCCACCGCCTTCGCAGTTTGCAGAGCTTATGCCTGCCGGAAGCGCACCGAACCGTTTTGGCTCACCTGGTGTTGAGGGCATTGATTTTGCTGCTACTGGTGGTCAAGGCCCTGTTGATGCTCGCGGTATCCCATTGTCTGCCATTGGTTCTGCAAGACCGAGATATGTTGCTACGGATAAAGGTCAAGTAAAAGAAATCTTCAAACAAATGACCCCAGAAGAAATCAGAAAAGAAGGCCAAGACCCTGCTCGTACCACAGGTCGGGTTTCTCAGTTTGGTGTCATTCAATGGAAAGATAAAACAACCCCTGCACAGCTTCGTAAAGAAGGCGCAGAGGCTGCAGCTGCAGAGGCTACTGCTGAACAAAATAAATCTGCCGTTAGAAGGGCTAGGACTGATATTGTGTCTTTCCTTCGTGGTGTAAGGCGGTATAGGGATGTATTAAATAAACTAGGAAATCAGCGATTTGTTGATACTGGCCCATTTGATACTCTTATTGTTGAAAATACCCAACTGGGTAGCGAGCTTAATGGGCTTGGTGATACGGTAGGCGAAGAATTAAAATCTGCAATGAAAGTAGCAGGCGACCCTAAAACGGCTGACGAACTCAGAGAGATGGTTAATCAACTTCCAAATACTCGCAGAAGGTTTCCGCAAAATATCAAAAATCTTAATTTCCGAGAAGAATACTTTTTGGATAGAATTGGTGTGCAAACTTCTGTTGCTAACGATGCTGAGTTTGATGCTCTTACACCTGGAACAGTCTTTGTAGACTTAAATGATGGCGGTATTTACAGGAAAATGAAGGCAAAAGAATGAGCTATGTAAAAGAACCGTTTGTTCCTGGGCAGCCTTTTGAAAAGACCCCAGAGCAGGTTGCTGAGGAAATGGCGCGACCTGTTGGTACTCTTGAAACCATGCAGCCGAAGATGCTTGACAGGGTTACTGTTGCTTTGTCTGAAGAAGAACGGCGCAGGGCCAATACAAGTGATGCCCCGTTAAGTTTCTTTGAAAAGCTGCAAGGTGGTCTGCAATCTGCATATCTGTGGGATGACCCTGTGGGGTATAGGATTGCTCTTGAGGATAGCAATCGCAGGGGCGATTCAATGATTCGTGGCCTGGCAAAGGCCGGTACTGGGCTTGTTGACCTTGCAACTACTGCTGTTCAGTATTCGCCACCTGTTGCTATGATAAATGCCCTTGCTAGTCCTGAGCCTACTACTGCTGACCTTGTAGCAGGTAGAAAGCCTGCACGAGCCATTGAGATACCAAACATTACTCAGCCCGTACAAGATGTTTTAACCGATGTTGGTGTAATGAAGCCAGAAACCCCATTTCAGCGAACTGCTGAAACATTAGCTTCATACGCAGGCGGTGTTGGTGCTTTGTCTAAAGTACCTGTTAAAACATTTCAAACTGCTTTGCCATTGCAGTATTCTTCTGCTATAACAAGCGGTCTTGCTGAAAGTATTGCCCGTGAAAGTGGTGCTACCACAGGAGAACAACAGGCAGCAGCAATCATTACTGGTCTTGGTGTCGCTATTACCCCTAGTGTTCTTGAGCTAACAAAAAGGTTATTGGCAGGTGGGGCAACCAAACAGCAGATTCAACAGGCCATTGCTGATTTTGAAACATTTGGCGCGACCCCATCTGTCGGTATAGCTACTGGACAGCCTACTCAAAAGTTTGGCGAAACTGTTCTAGCAAACTTCCCTGGCGGTGCAGGCAGGCTTGCTACATATGGCGAGCAGACATCAGAAGCTATGGGAACAAAAATAGGGGCGATGTCGAAAGAGCTTACTGGTGGAGATATAACAGAAGCAGCTACTGCTGCCGAAACGGCAGGTCAAGCAGTAAAGAGTGGTGCAGAAGATTTTAAGAGTGTTTATTTAGGAACTAAAGCCGGTAAACTTTATGACGAAGCAGACAATGTTATTGGTAAGAGCCATAGTGTTTCGCTAGACAATACCATCAAGCAGCTAGATGAGCTTACTGCACCAATCCCTGCGCTTGAAAAAGCATCTGCCGTTACTGCTGACCCAAAAACATTAGAGCTTGCTAACGCTATTAAAGATGACCTTGCTGCATTAAATGCGCCTGGTGGTGGTGCTATACCATATGAGAGCATTAAGGCTTTTCGGACAAGGATTGGTAGGCTGATTGGAAACTCGGTATTTAATCCTGATGCCGATGTGCAACAGCTTAGAAGTCTATACGGGGCATTGTCAAAAGACATTGATGCTTCATTAGCTAATAATCCTGAAGCTCTTGCAAAACTTAAAAGAGCAAATAAGTTTTGGGAAGCATCTCAAAAAAGAATTGATGTTCTTGCCAAATATCTCAAGGTGCAAAACATATCTGGCGAAGAAATATACAACTCTATTTTGCGTGGTGCAGATGCAAAAGTAGTTAGTGTGATTCGTAGTATGCCTATTGATGCAAAAAAAGAGTTTACTCGCGCTCTTTTAATCAAGATGGGTAGTCCACAACAAAAAACAGCAGGCATATTTGAAAAAGATTTTAATATAAATAATTTCTTGAAAGAGTATGAAAAAATAGCAAGCTCTAAAAAACTTAATACTGCCCTATTTGGTCAAAATGAGTTTGGTTCAACATTTGCTTCAGATATGGATGCCATTGTTCGTTCAGCAAGAAAGATTCGTGATTCTGCAAAATATATGGCAAATACTTCAAAAACATCTGTGCAGCAAGAATCTGCATCTTTGTTCAAAGATGTCATTGGGCTGCTTGGTATTGGTACTGGTGTTGGATATGGCGCACAAAGCATTGTGGTCGGTGCAGGAACAGCCCTTGCTGCCCCTATTGCTGCCAATGTTGTTGCTAGGATTATAACCAATCCGAAGTTTGTCCGTTGGCTTGCTTCCACATCAAAGTTACCACCAAAAGCAGGTGCTGCACAGGTTGATTTGCTTGCTAAGGCCAATCGAGATGACGAGGACATTCAGCAGTTTGTTGAAGATTGGAAACAATATAACAAGCCAGTAGTTAAGCCTGCCCCTGGGCCAAGAGAACGAAATGGATTTGTTGCAGAACCATACAATCCTAATGAGGAACAATAATGTCTTACCTATTTGCAAATAAACTTCAGACCTTCTTTGATGCTAACGGCAATCCGCTTTCGGGCGGTAAGATTTATGCCTATGCTGACGGGACTTCTAGCCTTCTGAACACTTACAGCAACTCTGCCCTATCGTCTGCCAACACTAACCCCGTTGTGCTGAACAGCGCAGGGAAACCGGCACAAAACATCTACCTGTCGGCTTCTGCCTACCGCTTGGAACTGTATACGAGTGCCGATGTCCTGGTCGCCCAATGTGCTGATGTCAAAGGCCAACTGCCCGTTATCAATCCGGCTACGGATGCGAACAAGGCTGTCGTGGTCAATAGTGGTGCTACTGGCTACACTACGGCTGCTGTGGCTCTCGGCTCGGCTTCCTACATCACGGTTGACGCAGAGGCTTCCCTGCCGAACAGCTACCAGGCTGTCAGCACCGACTTCCTGACCTTCACGAAGGTTGGCGATACGGTCAGCTTCGGCTTGGCAAACCCTGTGGACTTTGGCGGTAAAGAGCTGAAGAACGCTGTCCTGAACCTGCAACGCGAGAAGAAGAACGCATTGACTGGACAATCCGGCGCGGTGACCATTGACTACTCACTTGGCTCAGTCTGCACCATTGCCCAAACTGGCAACATCACTTCTGTTAGCGTGACCAATGTTCCGGCATCTAGCACCGTGACCCTGACTGTAATCCGTAGCCAAGCTGATGCTACCCTTCGCACGATGACCTGGGGTGCTGCGTATAACTTTAGCGGTGGCACGACCCCGACCCTTTCCAACTCGGCAAGCGCGGTTGATGTGTTTACCCTGATAACCACCGATGGCGGCACGAACTGGCAAGTGGGCGCGATTACTGGAGTAAGCTAATGCTTCGTAGTCTGTTGTTCGGAAACAATACAAGCGGTGCTACCCCAAGCATGACCTTAGCCATTGTCCCCGATTACATCGAGGAGAGCTTCATTCCCAATGGCGCATGGACTAGCTCAGACTGTGTTCCTACCGTAACTGGTGGGACTAGCCCGTACACCTATGTATGGTCACGGCTTGGTGGTGGCGCGAGTGCGGTTTCCCTGGCTTATGCCCCGTCTACTAAAGATATGGCCTTCTCTGCCACGGGTACTGACCAACGCTTCTATGTGACCTTCAAGTGCGTGGCTACGGACTCATCCGGCACACCGAAAACTGCTGAGAACTATGTGACCCTAGCCATCGGTTTCAATGTCAGCGCATACCCTGACGATAGCGAACCCGTCTAAAAAAGAACCCCACCGAAGTGGGGCTAAGTCTACGGAATGGAAGCAGAGGGATAAGACCGTAGAACCATGAATTGCGTGACCGCCGAAGCGGTGCATCAACGAGGGATGCGTGGGAAGTGAACAGGAACACCCAAGCAAGTGACCTACCAAAGTCAGATTGCAGCACCCACCGTCATTTATCTTGGGGCATACACATCGAACTGTCAAGCATTGCGTCTTGGTAGGCCAGTAGCTCGGCATCCGACCCAAACTGACCCCGAAACGGCTTGCTTCCTTCTGCCAGGCTGAACCCATACTCAGACCGCATAGAAGCTTTTGTATGCCCGTCTAACGGCACAGCCCTATGATGCCACGGACAAAGCCCAACCGTTGCCATATGCCCAATCCTGCGATTCCCTGACAGTATGTGATGAATCTCTACATACGATGAGATTAGCCCTAACTGGTGGCAGCAGACGCAGACCGCAGAATCCTTAATCGTGTTGAACCTGGCTTGTTCGGCTTTGGTCGGTTTTCCTGTTGAATGGCGCATCTACCATTTGACCTTGTCAGCCCAAAACGCAGCCGACATCTTTCCTTTTGCAATGTTCTTAGCGTGGCGAGCCTTAAATGCTTCGTTCCGCTTGCTACCTTCCGGCGACCCCTTGACACCCTGTTGACCGAAACGAATCAGCTTCTCAACATCGCCTTCTAAGGCCAGGACAGCATGACTCTTGGTAGGGTGGTTAGGGGTACGCTTGGGCTTGTTATAGCCTGCGAAGGTTTCAGAGCCTTTCTTAATCATTTCCGCTTCTTTTTGGCCTTACTTGCGACTGATAGGGCAATGGCAACGGCTTGCTTGTTCGGCTTGCCGGACTTCATCTCAGCACGAATATTCTTAGCAATCGTGGCTTGGGAGTAACCTTTCTTGAGGGGCATGACTAGTCCTTACTGTGGGGTGAGAAAGCATATGACCATTATAGCCATCGTACCGCCAACTGCAATGTATGCTATTAAATCATACGCAAATTGTTCAAGTTTAGATTTTTTATCGTACATATCGCAACTCCTTTTCTACGCAGTAGTCAAAATAACAGTCCCAAATGTAACCAAGCTGTGTTGCAATCATTCCGGTAACAAAGGCTGTCTTTCCTGGTTCGTCATTCCAAAGAGCATTAAAGGCGTAATCAAGCTCTTTGTCGGTATCAAACTTCGATTCAAATATTCCCCACCAGTTATCAAATACAACTGATTTTGCTTTTTCTGTGGCAAGCCATTCCGAAATCATTTCGCGTGATTTATCTTCGTTGTATTCGTACACCAATTCTTCAGCGAATTCACGGTCATGGTCGTAACCATCTTCAGGCGAAGCAATGTTTGATTGGTCAAAGAATATGCTCATAGGACAAACTCCACGACATCGTTAAGTGAATAATCAATCAAGTCTTTCTTAGACTTTGTGCCATGTTCTGAGAACAAGGTTTCTCCGTCATGCTCTACTTCAAAGAACCACCAACCACCATTGGCCTGTATGGTCTTGGCTTCTGCCGGAAGGGTCTTGTTTACCCCCGTGGCCTTGTTTAAGAATCGTGCTGCAATCAGATAAGTTTTCATGGTATGTCCTGGTTAGGTTGCCCCTGATTGCTCAGGGGCTTTGGTTATTACAGATGGGTGATTACCGTATTGCTATCAACTGGGTAATCAACAACAACCTGGATAGCGAGATTGATGGTCGGGAAAAAGTGTTTGCAAGCACCGCGAGTTTCATGCTTAAACCATTCTGCGACAACTTTATCAAAGGTGGTGTAGTTTTGCTTTGCGTAGTCGTTAATGATTTCAACTGCTCTTTCTTTGGTCATGCTGCGCTTGGCATAGTAGCTGTTCAAGGTTTCTTTGATGGTTTTTTCTTTGCGGAAATTGACTTGGATAACATTGCTCATGGTAGGTTTCCTTGTTATTGGTCAGGCTTAATTGCCCTTCCATGTGAACAGTATGTACCAAACAAACACACAAGTCAAGAAAAAGATTGTAAACTTTTTGTAAACTCTTTAGCCTAGTAATATCAATGACTTATTCAGACTGGCTATACTTTTCGATGATTTTAAGGGCTTTTTCAAGGGTTTCGGGGCAATAAGCGCGTATTTCCGTATAACCTTCTATATCCCGTATCTTTGTACGGCTTCCGAGGCTAAGAAGCTCTGTTTCAACCGCCCTAGCATTTCCCACCCTAGTCCAGGCGATTACCTTGAACCCCACCTTGTGTCGCCGTGCAACCACCTGTATGCGCGTAGATTTGCATTTGTTTGAGGTTATGCCGACCTTGTAGACTGGCAGGCCTTCATGCTCAATGCCGACAAGCTGCCACAGGTAGATAATGTCGTTGTCGCAGACCCTGGGGGTACGAAGCAGTCCCTTTGCAGCCCTGAGAAGCAAGTATTCTCTGCGGTTCATACATATCCTGTATGCGTGGTTTGCAAGACCATACACCAATTTTTGTCTGTGTGCAATAAAAAACCCCACCGAAGTGGGGTTGACAGGCCATTGCGACTTGTCGTAGTCTGTAAATGCGAATAAACAAACTTGGGCAAGTATCTGCATTATCCCCTGATTTGTCAAGCGCCGTCACGACCAACGATATTTATGCTGTCAGAGATGCAGGCAGGTCAAGAAAGTCTTACTGAAGTGGTCACGGTATGATGCCGCCGTGCGTAAAACACAGTTAGTGGTGATGATGTAGGTACAGGGCGACTACCCTGCGGAAGATACCCATCCGAAAAGAGTTTGTGACAATCATCGCTTCAGTACTAGCACGAATCCGAAAAGCAAATGCCAGTATCACCCAAAGGCATCATAGACCCCTTATTGTCTAAAGTTTATGGATTAGCCTGGATGCATAAATTAACTACGCAAAAAAAGATTTTCATAAACCGCTTGACAGTAATTTTGTTTAGTGTATAAATATCAATACACCCTTAACAGGACATACCAATGAATGACTTTGAATTAGAACCTGCAACCGAAAACGCATTTGATAAGTGGTACGCAATCTATCCCAAGAAGCAAGCAAGGGCTACGGCTGAGAAGGCATGGCAGAAGCTAAAGCTAGACAGGCTATCCACCACCATCAATGTACGCACACAGGCCTTTGTGGATGCCTATACCGCCCAGGGCAAACTGGACTACCTGCCGATGCCTGCAACCTTCCTGAATCAGCGCAGGTGGGAAGATGAGCTTGCCAAGCCCAAGCCCGTCTATAATTCTGCGCCTGTCGAGCAGCACCGCAACCCTGCCATCAGGCTCTATAATGGTAAGGAATCTGCGCGGTCTAGTGACCGTGAATCTGTCGAGCAAAACTGCAAGGCATTTAACAAGCAGATGGAACACTATGGCGAACCCTTCCGTGATTATAACTACTGATGAACAAGACCCAAAAGTTTGATATTGCCGACATGGAACGCTATCACCAAAACAAGGTCAAGCAGTCTGAAGGCAAAAACTATGATTGGGATTTGACCATCAAGTCCCAGGATGTAAAACGACCCTTCGCATCTTGTTTAACCTTTGGCAAGACGGGCGAGAGCCTAGTGTCAGACCTAGTATCAGAACACTCTGATGTGACGGTAGAAGTAAAGACAGACACAGTTTCAGACCGCACAGGCAACATCTACATCGAATATCAATGCCGTGGTCAGCCATCGGGCATAGCCAAGACCAAAGCCGACTGGTACGCATACATCACCCCTTCCTTTGTCCTTATGCTGCCGACTGAACCGCTTAAGGAATGGCTGCGGACTAAGATGCGCGAGGGCAAATACAAGCCCAAGAATGGGGGCGACTACAATAAATCCGTAGGCCTGCTAGTCCCTATCAATGACTTGGTCAGCTCAGGGCTTCTGTCAGATTTTTACGAAAAAGGCAAAAAAACGCTTGACAAGTAGATTTACATAACTTAGTCTATACATACCACAACAGGAGTAATACCATGCAATATCCAATCATCACTCAGGATGACCGACCCTTATCCAATGCTGACCGCAAAGCTATCTACGGCTTTCTGTCGGCTTATGTCCAGGAAAACCAGGCAAAGTCTTATGCCATGAACGAAACGGGCTTTACCGATAAGGAAATGTCCGAAGCATTTAATTTCAAATACGGTTTGGAGAAATAATATGAGCTACCCATCACTTTCAGGGGTAGTCACCCCTAACCTTATTGAATCCATCGGCACAGGCAAGTATGCAGCATCCTATGTCAACTGGTCGCGTACCATGCAACTACTTCGGGACAATGCTTCGGGTTGGCTTCCGTTCTCCGTTCCGGCTTCCGATGGTGGTGTCGTACACCGCGCCCCTGTTGGTGGTTATCTGCTGATTGGTTTCCGCAATGCAGACGGTTCTGAAACACCGCCTGTCCCACAGGCCATCATGGACAACCGCAACAACGCTATCCCATTTGATGCCATCACAGCCCGTGACATTACCGACACGCACCGCCGTGGTATCTGCCTTGCTGCTGCTCTGACCTTTGGCTTGGCTTATGAGCTGTGGGCAAAGGTGGATGTCGAGAACCCGTATAAGCGCACCGATGCCAGTAAAGAGGATATTGTTGAGCAGCTTGCCAATCTCAAAAGTCCGCAGGCTGTCCGTGACCTATACAAGACCCTGCCTGCCAATTTGAAAGAAGCCCTGACCGAAGTGTTCAAGTCACGGGTTGCACAATTAGAACACGCTAACAAGGAATAATTATGAATAACTTTAGTGCGATTGGTCGGGTTGGTACTCAGCCTGAACTTAAACAGACTGCCAAAGGCGATGATGTTGCATCGTTCTCTGTTGCCGTTGATTCCGGTTATGGCGACAAAAAGGTTACTACTTGGTTTCGGGTTGGCCTGTTTGGTAAGAAAACCGGCATTGTCCCGTACATCAACAAGGGCGACAAAATTGCCGTGACTGGCGAGATTGTGAACCGCGAATACACCGCAAAAGACGGTACTAAACAGCAGAGCCTGGAAATCAACAACGCTAACATTACCCTGATTGGCTCTAAGCAGGCTTCCGACAAGCCGGTTGCAGCTTCCAATTCCATTGACCCCTTTGAAGATGAGATGCCGTTCTAATGGACAAAGTAAACAAGGTTCACTTTTACCTGACCATGACCTGTGACGAAATCGAGCAGCTTCGCCGGATTGGTGGTGGTTCTATCACCGCCGGTCTTTGCAACCTGGTACAGGAAGATGTCAGCAGCTTTACCCTAGACAAGCTCTACACCCACCGCACATCGGTTCGGATGCTTCCTGATGACCTTCAGACCTTCAAGGATATCGGTGGCGGTAATGTGACTAAGGGTATTCGCCGTGCGCTTCATGTCAATATGTCGCGCGAAAATCTCATTCAATAAGGATATTTATGCCGTTAGACCCCAACAGGAAAAACTACCTGACCGCCAGTAATGTCGGCGCAATCTTAGGGCAGGGCAAGTATAAGACCCCGAAGTCTGTCTTGAACGATATGGTCAAGGCCTATAACGGAACATTGGTCTACAAGGACAATCCGGCTATGGCGCATGGCCGGAACAGCGAGTATAAGGGTGTCGACTACGCTTCCGAGTTTATGACCTTTATCGGAACGGGCGATGACCAGGTGTTTGTCACCAAAGACTTCTTGGGCGCAACACCTGACGGCCTGAGTAAAGACGGCACAACCGTACTGGAAATCAAAGCCCCTTACAGCCAGGACTATTCTGCCCACAACTACGAGCTGTATATGCCGGAATACTACGCACAGATGCAGGTGCAGATGTATGTGACTGGCGCGACCAGGGCATTGTTTGTGGTGGTTCAGTCTGACGGTGATATTAGTCACACCTTTGTGCCTTACAACAAGGCATGGATGGATGAAAACTACCCGAAGCTGCAGGCATTTTGGGCTGAGTTTCAGAGGGCAATCGTTGGTGGCAATCCTGACGATAGGAAACTAGCAGAACGGCTTGCTACAATTCAAAAGCAAATAGCAGAGCTTGAGGCCGAATATGAGCAGGTTAAGGAAAAACTTGTCGCCAACAATCCTACTGGCGGTCATTTTGGTGATGTCGTTGTATCTGTTATTGAGAAAAAGGGTTCGGTAGATTACCGCCGAATTGTTAAGGAAGTAGCCCCTGACACCGACCTGGAATCCTATCGCGGTAAAGGAAGCTCTTACATCAAGGTGACGGTCAATGAATAAGCTACTACTTGCCGTCATTCTTAGTTTAGCCCCATTCGCATCCTTCGCAAATTATGAGGGCTGTCAGACCTTAGCTGCTATTGCAGGGGCAGGCGCATTGGCTCGTGATACACAAACCCCACAATCACAGCATTTTGTTGATATTTTGAATTGGATTAAAGAGCTTAAAGTTAATCTGACAAATGAGCAGCGCGAGTATGTGATTGGCCTGGCTATGGTCGCCTACCAAGTGCCTGAGCTTACACGGGCTGATATTGAGCGCGAAGTCTATGTAACCTGTTTGAGTGACCAATGACAAAGGCAACTGCCTGCGAAATAATTACCTGTGGGTTTATAGCAGCCCTGTTCTATGACCATAAACGGCATCGGTGTGTGGAGATATATGAATATAATCAAAAGTTCTATGTCGTTTCCACGGGCATTGTTGTCCCATTTGACAGCCTTGAGAAGGCTTCTAAGTATGGAGAATCCCTTGCAGAAGAACCCTGAAAAAACACAAGCCTGGTACAAGCAATTAGAGAAGATTGCAACCGACCTACTGGCAGAGCAAGAGAATCCCTTGACCGCCAAGCTAGAGATTGAAAAACACTTCATCAAACTACGCAAACATCTGAGGAACGAAAAATGAGCAAATATGAAGGTGAGCATGAGATTGACCTGGATGACCTGTCCAAGCTGCCGATAGATGTCTTGGTGTTCTTTATTGCCGAGTTTGTCCTAGAGCTTGAGAAGCGGTACTCAGCCAAAGAATCAAGGGGCATTAACTAAATGTCTATCGAACAGGATGCCAAACGCTACCAACACCTTTGCAACGCAATCACCCTGCCTGCGGAGTTCTTCTACCTTTTGACGCTAGGTGCATCAAAGGAAATCCTTGACCCCGTAATCGACAAGGACATGGCAGGCAACTACATCGAGAGCCTTAACTAATGATTATCTGCCGGACATCTGACAGCCCACAGGACATAGACCGTCTTGTTAACATCCTGAAGGATGAGATTAAGGACAGGCTTGCCAACGGTCAGGACATCCATTGTAAGGTTGCCAACTACATCCCCAAGCGGTCACTTGAGCAGAATGACAAGATGTGGACTCTGATTCACTACTTTAGCCAAAAGCTGCAAGTCCTGGTCAATGGCGAACATTCTCTGCTCAGTCCCGAAGATATGAAGGACTACATGACAGCCCAGTTCTTGCTTGAGAAGTCCCTAGAGAGCAATGCGTCACCGAGGTTTGCTCAGACCAAGACAGGCCATTTTGTGCTACTGGGTTGCCGGACTAGCCGATTCACCATGAAGCTGATGGGCGAGTTCATTGAGTTCTTGGAATACATGAAAGCAGAACACGAAGGGAATATGTAAGGAATGACACTTAAGCAGATTCAGAAAGACATTAACAGCGCAGCACAGAAGATTATTGGGAAGTATTGCCATTCATGCCATCGCTCACGGCCTTTGGCTGAGTTTGATATAATCAAGGGTAAGTCCATCACCCGATGCCGAGATTGTGTAGTTAAATACACAAGAAAATAATGAAGATTCCAGTCAGGTTCAATCTAGGCTCTCACACAGTCACGGTACAGGCTAATGTCCCGTTGAAAGAGGCATGGGGCGAATGGAACAACGAGCGCAAGGCTATCAGACTGCGTAAACCATCGAAGAACAACCCAGATAGCTTCTACTATCAGACCTTTGTGCATGAGCTTGTTCACGCTGTCCTGGACACTATGGGGCGCGAGGAATTGAGCCGAGATGAATCGTTTGTTGATGGCCTAAGTGAAATGCTGACCCAGGTTATCCTGACAGCAGAATATCCTGATGGCTAAGTCAGTCAGTTTTAGCCTAGAATTGACCCCACCCACGATTAACCATTACTGGAATCACAAGGGGGCTAGGCGATTCATGTCCGACAGGGCAATCGAGTTCAGGCGCATAATCAAGGACAAGTGCCTAGATGAACGGCTTGAGGGCTTTCTAGCCATCCGTATTGAGTATTATCCACCCGACAAGCGCAAACGGGACATAGACAATATCCTGAAGCCCATACTGGATGCGCTGCAACACGCACAGCTCTTTGCTGACGATTATCAAATCCAAAAAATAACCGCCCTTAGAAAGACAAAGATTGTCGAGGGCGGTCTAGTATTGATTAAGGTGTCTGAGTACGAGGATTAGTCAACCGTTTCCGTTTGGCGGTCAATCGCAGTCACAAGTTCATTCTCAGCCCGTTCAAGCCGAAGCTCTGCTTCACGCAGTTCGCTCAACAGCTCGTTAAATCGTTCTTCGGTCAGGCGGTCATAATGGTATTGGAAGATGCGTTCACACACGGTGTCATACTGCGACCAATCCATCCGTTTCAGGATGTCAGAGGCCTTAAAACCCAAGACAGACGGGTATTCATGGTCAATGATTTCACAGACTTCATCTTCATACTCAGAGTATGAGGGCTTCCAGTTCATTACATTGTCTTTTGCTAGTTCAACCTGCTCTTTTGCCCAGGTCACATCTTGATTCAGTTCTTGAAACGAATACATAACCTTCTCCTGTTGTGTTGATGTAGCCTACATATTGTCCCATAGTCAATATGCCTAGTCAAGCATAATTGTGTGTAAATATAGTCAATACGAATCAACAACTTGCAATGGGTATGTATTGGGGCTATTATTCGGGAATAGCCTGAACAGGCCTACTTTTGAGAGATTTGAGGGCTAAATGTCAAAAGCGATTAGTGGACTCCCGATTGCTGAAACCCTGACAGGCGATGAGCTGCTTCCCGTTGTCCAGGATGGTAATACCGTTCAATCAACCGTTCAGCAGATGGTTGACCTTGTGGGCAACACGACAACCTGGGGCTACATTCAGGGAACGCTGTCAAATCAGACCGACCTGCAATCTGCCCTAAACCTTAAAGTGCCTTATACGGGCGCAACAACCAATGTCAATCTTGGCGAGTATGGACTCACATCAGGGTACTTTCAGGCCGACCTGACCCCATCCAGTTCATCTGCCGTTGGTCGATTGATTTGGAATGACACTTTCGGCACATTCGACATGGGCTTGAAGGGCGGTAATGTTGTTCTTCATCTTGGTCAGAAGCAAGTTACCCAGGTAATCAACAAGACTGGTGCTACCCTTACTGGCTCTGACTATCAGGTCGTGAAGATTGATGGCGCACAGGGTCAACGGCTCAAGGTAGTTTTGGCTCAGGCGAACAATGACGCTAACTCTGCCGACACGATTGGCATGGTCAATGAAACCATTGCCAACAATCAGGAAGGTTTTGTCTGCACAAGCGGAACGATTACTAACCTAAACACCACAGGCTCACTTCAGGGCGAATCGTGGAATGACGGCGATGTGCTGTATCTGTCGGGAACAACCGCAGGCCGAGTTACTAATATCAAGCCTAGCGCACCTACCCATACCGTCATTGTCGGTTTCGTTATCTATGCCCATAACAACCAGGGCAAGATTTATGTCAAGATTGATAACGGCTATGAGCTTGACGAGCTTCACAATGTAAGAATCACATCCCCGTCTAATGGGCAGGTGCTTACCTATAATAGCGGTCTTTGGGAAAATCAGACGAATGGTTCGGGAACGGTAACAAGTGTTGCTGCTTCTGCCGGAACGGGAATCTCCGTATCGGGAAGCCCGATTACATCAAGCGGTACATTGACGATTACCAATACTGCCCCCGACCAGGTGGTGTCTTTGACTGCCGGTAGCAATGTGACCGTTACTGGCACATATCCAAACTTCACTATTGCTGCTACTGGTGGCGGTGGCGGTTCGGGTACGGTAACTGATGTATCTGTGGTATCGGCAAACGGCTTTTCAGGGTCGGTAGCAACTTCAACAACTACTCCTGCAATAACCCTATCGACATCTATCTCAGGCCTGCTGAAAGGCAGTTCAGGCGCATTGGCTGCTGCATCTGCTACGGATGTACCCGACCTTCCGCAGAGTAAGATTACTAACCTTGTAACTGACCTGGCTGCAAAAGCACCATTGGCTTCGCCTACCTTTACTGGAACACCATCTCTGCCGACAGGCACGGTAGGTGTAACGCAGGCAGTAGATACTAATACTACCGCATTGGCTACCACAGCATTTGTTGTCGGTCAGGGATACGCTAAATTAGCATCTCCGGCCTTGACTGGCACACCAACTGCGCCTACTGCATCTGTCGGCACGAATACTACTCAGGTCGCAACTACGGCATTTGTTCAGGCTGAGATTGCTAATGACGCTGTGTTGTTGACTGGCGACCAAACGGTAGCAGGAACAAAGACATTCTCTAGCACGATAAGTGGCTCGATTACTGGTAACGCAGGTACTGTTACCAATGGTGTCTACACTACTGGCGACCAAACTATCGGTGGTACTAAGACATTTTCCAGTACGATTAGTGGCTCTGTTTCAGGCAATGCAGGGACAGTTACGGATGGTGTTTATACCACAGGCGACCAAACCATAGCAGGTGTTAAGACATTTAGTGGCACAAGCACCATTGTTAATGGAAATCTTGGAATTGGTGTTAGCCCTAGTTATAAGTTAGATTTATCAACTGCAGGAACTTCTGTTGCTAGGTTTACTGGCCCTGCTAACGGATTTACTGACTTTACAAACGGAACTGGTACTTTGCGCGTACAGATTCTTAGTAATGTTCCGCATATAGGGTCTTTCACAAACCATAACCTTAATATAATTACTAACAATACAGTTAAGGCAAGAATTGATACAACGGGTAACTTTGGGCTAGGGGTTACCCCTGGTGCTTGGGGCAATGGTGTTAGCGCACAAGGTGATGCGTGGTCTATATCAACCACAAGTGGCTTTGATAGCCTTGCAATAGCTGCAAATGCTCGACAGACAGCTTATGGTACGGGTGCGCAAAACTGGGTCTATCGTGGAACGGCTCGTTGTTCAAACTATGAGCAAACCAACGGAAACCACATTTGGCGATATGCTGCATCAGGAACAGCAGGCAATGCGGTTACCTTTACCACAGGCATGACCCTAAGCAACGCAGGCGCTCTGTCTGTTAACGGCACAATAGACGGCACAATTTTCCGTGATGTTTCTAACACAGCATTTTACCTAGACCCTGCTGAAACAGGCATTTCCCTAAATGTGGCAGGTCGGGCAGTAATAGGCGCAGGCTCAACCGTTGACGGAATTGTCATTGGCTATCGAGATGTTCCTGTTGCAACGCAAAATGCCACATATACCTTTGCCTTGACTGACGCAGGTAAGTCTGTTGGTAAGGACAATGCAACTGCATATACCTATACAATCCCTGCAAACGCATCTGTGGCTTTCCCTATTGGGACTGTAATTACCGTATTTAACAACAATGCAACTAACAACATTACCATTGCGATTACCACCGACACACTTCGCCTAGCAGGTACGACTTCGACAGGTAGCAGAACAGTAGCACCGTTTGGACTGTGTACCTTGTTCAAGGTATCTTCAACCGTTTGGATGGCATCGGGTTCAGGTGTTAGCTAATGAGTGGTGGACTTCAAATGCTGATGTCGCGTGGGAATCCAACGGCAGGAAACCTTGACTACGCTGAATTTTCTGCAACTGACATCATAACTGGCGGTACGGCTGAGGCATATGCTGAGTTTTATACAGATGGAAGCGCAGCCCTATTTGGAAGTAGTGGCACTTCGCCTACTACCCCTAGATGGTGGACTATATCACCGCCTTCCACCTGGATGAGCTACACTTCCACAGGACTAGGAACGATTACTGGTGGTCTTGTCGCAGGGACTCGATACCAGTTAAATGCTACTAGAAAACTAGGGAATCAGCGCACAACACTTGGGGTTTCAACCAGGGTGTTTACCATTACATTCTTTGATGCTGCAACTGGTGGTAATACACTAGGAACAAAAGTATTTACCGCAAGCGCAGAACGAGCATAGGATTAGACATGGCACTAACTTACGAGTGGAAGGTATTGGGACTTAAGAAGGTAAGCACCGAGCTTGCTAATGATGTAATTATTGGTGTGAGCTGGACTGTTACTGGTACTGATGAGGATGGCAATTCAGGTACATTTGATGGCACGACCCCCTTTAAGCCGCAGGATGTGGACTTGGCTAATTTTGTGCCGTATGCCGAGCTTGACCATGATACTGTGATTGGGTGGATTCAAGCCGAAGTGGTCGGTGACTACAAAATCCATGTTGACCAGGAGATTCAACGGCAGATTGACAGCGCAAAGAGCCTGATTGTTGATGTTCATTCCAGTCAATTCCCGTGGGTTCAGGCCGAGTAAGGGGCTGAGATGATTGGTGGTGACCGACCAATAGTTAAGCAGGTAATGAAGGGCGACAACTTCAAGCTAGTGTATGTTTTCAAGGACACACCAGTAAGGGTTGATTGGCGAAGTGAAAAGGCCTTCTGTGTGCTGAAGAACAATGTGGTCAATGGCCGTGAGGCTAGTATCTCCGGCTACTGCGAAACAGACTTCCCATGCCTGGTGACGGGTACTGCTTATATGCCCAACGGCAACATAGATAGTGTAAACTATGTTATACAAGCCAAGTTTGCCGATGACCGTCAACGGACACAGCTACTCTTGGCAACCGAAGGGATTAACGAATACAACCTATTATGTGAGGATGGTCAGCCATTAGCCTATGAAAACCGTTATACTAACTGAAGAACAATCTGTCCGACCATTCGCAATGGAAATGATTGTAGGCGAACAACTGCCCGTTACCGTGCTGCTCAAGTACCCCCCTGATTCCGCAGACTGGGTAGCATCTGATGGCCTGACCATCGTGAACACCAGTATTATTGGCCGTGAGGTGTCTTGCTTGGTTAAGGCGAATGAGCCTGCGATGAACACCTATTCCGTAAATGCCTACACCGAGCTTGTGTGTACCACCTACACGACTGCCCACAGCGACCCCCACCATGCCGAGAGCTATCAGCGCAAGTTTATCGTTAACATCAAGGTAAACAGCGATGTGAACCCGTAAGAGGGATGTATGGAAATACAGGACTTTGAACCAGTAAACGACCCGAAATGCCCACCCCGACCCCGACCGCAACTGCTTCGGGACATCACGGGGCTTTGCCGTCTGCACTCTGAGGAAGCCTTTAAGAGTTTGGTCACCCTGATGCGTAAGTCTGAGGATGAGAACATACGGCTAAAAGCCGCAGAATCCATTCTTAACCGAGCCTATGGTAAGCCAAGCCAGTCTGTCCTGGTCGGTGAGATGGATGAAACCGTTAAGAAGGTGCTGCAAATCGAGTTCGTGAATGGCAACGACAATAATTCCGCTTAAACTGCCACAAAAGGTAGAGTTCCTGTTCAAGCCCATGCGGTATAAGTGCCTTTTTGGTGGGCGAGGTTCAGGCAAATCTCACAGCCTATCTAAGGCCTTACTGGTCAAGGGTAGCAATGAAACCCTGCGAATCCTATGTGGTCGTGAGGTACAAAACAGCATCAAGGACTCCGTACACCGCCTTCTGTGCGACCAAATCGACCTGCTTGGTATGCGTGATTTCTACACCATTACCGAGAATGAAATCCGAGGCCAAAACGGTACGCTGTTTAGCTTCGTGGGCTTCCACCACAATAGCGTGGCAAACCTAAAGAGTTACGAGGGCTATGACATCCTATGGGTTGAGGAAGCTCAGAGCTGCTCAGAGAAGTCCTGGAAGATAATGCTGCCCACCATCCGTAAGCCCAACAGCGAGATATGGATTAGCTTTAACCCTGACTTAGAGGATGACCCGACCTACCAACGGTTTGTCATTAACAAGCCCGACAACTGCATTTCGGTGGAGATGAATTACTGTGATAACCCCTTTTTCCCTAGTGTGTTAGAGGATGAAAGGAAATACACACAGGAAAACTTCCCTAATGATTATGAAAATGTTTGGCTAGGAAAGCCCAGGTCGCTTGCCGAGGGTGCTGTTTTTGGTAAGGAAATCCAAAAGGCCTACGAGGAAGCTCGCATCGGGACATTCGATTACGACAGCACACAGCCCGTTTTCACGGCATTTGACATCGGGGTTCGGGATAGCACATCCGTTTGGTTTGGGCAGCGTATAGGCTCACGGTGGCGCATGATTGACTACTTTGAGGGTACAGATGAAGGCGCACCCTTCTATGTGAAGATGCTCAAGGAAAAGTCCTACATCTACGGCGGTCACTTCACCCCCCATGACTCAAGGCACAGGGAGTTCGCTACTGGACTCAGCCCTGACGATGTGTTCCGCAATCACGGCATTACCCCGTCTGAAACCCCCAATATGCCCATCGAGGACAGAATCCATGCAGGCAAGCTGTTCATTGCCCAATGCGAGTTTGACGCGACCAGGTGCAAGGATGGCCTAAATGCCCTGAAGAATTGGCGGTGGGATGTGAATAACCGTACACAGATGCGTAGGCAAACCCCCCTGCACAACTGGGCTTCCCACGGCTCAGATGCCTATACATACTTTGCCGTAAGTAGTAAGCTGATGCACACATTTGCCCCCGTGTATGATTTTAGCAACATAGAATCCGAGTTCGCATGACAAGCCAAGCCGACATTGATGCCCTGCGTCTGACTGCCGACATTAAGCGCGGTAGGTTGAATGGCTGTCCTGTGGTGGTCAGGATATCGAGCATTGATAGCCAGGCATACATATGGTTGCCACAGAAGGTGGTTGAAGATGCGTATGGTAATGTCAGCTACGAAAATGATATTCTTTCGGCTAAAGACGCCCTTTCTCGCGGTATGCACTTTGAGGTTTTCAAATGATTAAGAAAGACGATAAGTTTCTGTCGGATATGCGTAAACGCTATGAGCTTGCGCTAGAGGCCAACAGCGACAACCGTAACCGTGCCATTGATGATGTGCGATTCGTAACCATTCAGGGCGAACAATGGGATGACTACCAAAAGCGCAAACGCAAGACGCGACCCTGTTATGAGTTCAACCGACTTCGGCAGCACATTCGCCAGGTTACCGGCGACCAACGGCAGAACCGCCCGTCTATCAAACTTCGTGCTACCGAGGAAAACGACCAAGACCTTGCCGAGATTATGCAGGGGTTGATTCGAAACATCGAATCGGTCAGCAATGCTGAGAAGGCCTATGACACCGCATTTGAGTGGGCGGTAACTGGTGGCTTTGGTGTGTGGCGACTGACCACCGAATATAGCTCTGATGACACCTTCGACCAGGACATCCGCATCGTTGAGGTGACTAACCCGTTCCGAGTTTACTTCGACCCTGCTGCCCAAGAGTTTGACCGGCGCGATGCCAACTATGCTTTCGTGGTGACCTACATCCCGAAGGATGACTTTGAGCAGAAGTTCCCCAAAGATGAGATGTCGGACTTTGAGGGCGCAAACTACGACCAAGACCATTGGATTGATGACGATACCGTAACGGTTGCTGAGTATTGGTACAAGGACTACAAGAAGAAAACCCTTGTGCTTCTGTCCAACGGGGTTACCCAGTTCAAGGATGAGATTGAGAACCTTGATGCTTTCCTGGCTAACGGCATCACCATCATCCGCGAGCGCGAAGTAGAGATTCAGCAAGTCAAGATGTGTCTGGTGACTGGCGCAGGTGTGATTCAGGAAGCGGAGTGGGCAGGTAAATACATCCCGATTGTGCCGGTCTACGGCGATGTGATTGATATTGACGGTGAGTTCCATTACTCCGGCATGGTTCGATTCGGTAAGGATGCACAGCGCGTCTATAACTACCACCGCACCACCATGATTGAAACCATTGCCAACGCACCGAAAGTCCCGTACCTGGTTACCCCTGAGCAAATCAAGGGCTTTGAGAGCCTGTGGAAAGCAGCCAACAGCGAGAATATGCCGTTCCTGCCGTATAATCCTGACCCCCGTGCAGGTGGTATGCCACAGCGTTCTGGTGGTGTGGATGTTCCGGCTGCCCTGATTACCGCAAGCCAGTACGATGCCGAGGACTTGAAAGCTGTCACAGGCCAGTTCGATGCGTCTATGGGTGCAGGCGGCAATGAAACGAGTGGTCGTGCCATTCTTGCTAGACAGCGCGAGGGCGACACCGCGACCTTTAGCTACATTGATAACCTGAGCCGAGCCATCAAGTTCACGGGTGAAATCCTGGTTGACCTGATTCCCAAGATTTACGATACCGAGCGCATTATTCGTGTGCTTGGTGTTGACGGTGGCGAGAAGTGGGTTGCTCTGAACAAGGCTGTGATTGACCCTGCGACTGGTCAACTGGTTATCGAGAACGACCTGACGGTTGGCAAGTACGATGTGACCGTGACTGTTGGCGCGTCTTACAACACACAGCGACAGGAAGCTGCCGAGGCTATGTTGCAGATGATGAATAACCCTGCCCTTGCCCCTGTGGTTGCTGACCTGTTGGCTAAGAACCTGGACATCCCGAACAGCGATGAGCTTGAGAAGCGATTGCGTAAGATTGGTATCAAGGCCGGTGTGATTACCCCGACTGAGGATGACCTGAAGCAAGGTGGCGATGACATCGTTATGCTGCTTGAGGAACAGAAGAATCAGGAAATCCAAGCCCTGACCATGCAGGCCGAGCAGATAACCGCCCAACTTTCCGCACAACTTGCTGAGGTTAAGGCTAAGGCTGACAAACTGGCTGTGGTTGTTGAGCAGACCAAACTGGACAAAGAGAACGACCAGGCTCGTATCTTGCTTGAGCGCGAGAAGCTGCGTCTTGAGATTTACAACGCTGAAACAGACCGCATGAAGCTCGACCTAGACAACAAGCGCATTGAGATGGATGCCGACATCAAACAGCAGCAGATTGCCCTGAATGAACAGCAGTTCCGTGGTGAGATGGCTCTTGAGATAGCAGGCAAGATGTCGGGCGACAACATCCAGGTGAACACCACAGATAGCGAACAACAGTTAAACGAATTGGGCAGGTATGACTGATGGACAACTTTACCGCCCGTGACATTGGACAGATTGAGGCTAAGGTGGATAACCTTGACGACAAGATTGAGAAACTTGAAAAGCATATGCACAGCCGAATCAAGACACTTGAAAACAAAATCGATGACCTGTCCAAGTTCATGACCAGTATCAATGTGGGGATTCAAATCATCATTTGGATTGGCGGTGCTGCCCTGACGGTTATTAGTATTATGACTAAGTTCTTTGGCCTGATGAAATGAAAGCCATGAAGGGATGGAAGACGATTGTCTTCAATGTTGCTGCGATTGCGGTAATCCAATGGGGCGATGTCGAAACTGTGGTCTATGGCTTTGACTGGCTCGATGACAAGACTGCGGTTCAGATTCTCCTGGTGACCAATGTGTTCCTGCGCCTGATTACCACCACGGCTGTATGGGATATGTGGAAGGATAAGGAAGATGCCAAAAAGTAAGCCACGCAAGACCGATAGTAGTATTGATATCCATAATACCGTTTCGTGGATTTTGCGTATTACGGTTATTACATTGTCGATGATTATGCTGACTGTAATCTTGACGCTTATGTACGGCTTGTTCATAAAAGATGTAGATAACACCGAAATCTTTTCAATAATCGGGCCTGCTTTCAATACTATTGTTGGTGCATTTGTGGGTCTGCTTGGTGGTTTAAGTATCAATGCTAATGCGTATGATAAAGAGGATGACAAGGAATGAGCCTGGCAAGTCTACAAGCTAAGATTGGGGTAACGGCAGACGGGGTGTTCGGCAAAGGTACGCTGAAGGCTGCGATGGCCTATTACAAGCTGAACCCAGTTCAGGCTGCTCACTTCTTTGCCCAGACTTCCCATGAATCCGGCAACTTCAAGGCCTTCTCTGAGAACCTGAATTACTCTGAGGATGGACTGCTTCGTGTGTTCCCGAAATACTTTGATGCTGTTAAGGCAAGGCAGTATTCACGGCAACCTGAGCGCATTGCTAACCGTGTGTACGCTAACCGCATGGGCAACGGCGATGAGGCAAGTGGTGACGGTTGGCGGTACAAAGGCCGAGGGGCTTTACAGCTTACGGGCAAGGCTAACTACAAGGACTTTGCTGACTGGCTTGGCAAGTCTATTGACCCAAACAATGTGGCTGACGAGTATGCCTTTGACTCAGCCAAATACTTCTTTGACAAGAACAAGCTGTGGTCGGTCTGTGAAAAGGGTGTAGACGATGCAACCATCCTTGCATTGACCAGGCGAATCAATGGCGGTACTCACGGGTTTGATGACCGTAAGGCCAAGACTAAACTTTACTATGGGTGGCTGACCGAATGATTCCGATGCTGACTGCCTGGTCGATTATCAAGGACAACTGGAAGATTGCGGTAGTGGCTGTCTTGCTGACCGTGGTGTTTGCCCATGCCTTCTTGGGCTATCGTAAGGTGGCTCGATTGAAGGAACAGGTGGCGGTCTACGAGGCTGCGATTAACGAATACCGGCGGTTGGGTGATGAACAGGCTAAGAAAGCGGTAGAGCAGGTTAAGGTGGTCGAGAAGCTCGTCTATGTCGAGGACAAGAAAAGGAAGGAAGCTGATGAACAGATTAGGGTTATTTACAGGGACAATGCAGAGGCGCGTGATTGGGCTTCTACCCCTGTTCCTGGTGCTGTCGTTGACCGCCTGCGCGACTACTGAAGTCAAGGTAGTCCACAAGCCCCTGCCTGCCGACCTTGTTGGTGTGCGTGATGTATGCACATTGACCGATGCCGACCCCCTATTAAACGCTGACCTTGTTGTTGCATACTTGGATTGTGCCAGTAAGCTGAAGAAGGCTAATATGCGGTTTGATGCAATTCAGGAAATCACGGGGAAAGAGTAATGGCTAACTGGCTGCAAACTGTCAATCGGAACATGGGTGGCGAGAGGGGTGTAAACTTCGCTAAGGCCGGTGTTTCCTTAGCTACTGGAAATCCATTGGGTGCTGTCTACTACGGCATCAAAGGAATAAACACCCCGACTCAACAGGGTTGGGGTAGCGCAATCAGCAAGACTCCATACAATCAGCCCGTTGGTGTCCAAGACTTCAGCAATCAAATCCCGTCATTGGCTTCAGGGCTGTTTACCCCGTCTATCCCGAAAGGCGACTACGGCACGACTGCCCAGGATGTCAGCAACACCTTCAGCGCACCTATGGGTTCAGGCCTTCAGATGGGTCAAGAGCAAGCGCAACAGGAAGCACCGCAACCTGAAGCACCCCGAATCACCCCGACCAAGATGCCGATGCCTAGCGACATGGACTACCTGATGGGGCAGCTTGACCCTAGCGGTATGAGTGGATACCAAAGCCGAGCTATGCCTAACTACCAAGACCCGATGACTTCCAACAGGGGTTACTTTGACATGAACAAAGCCGGTACTGTTGGCGGCAAATACATTGAGGGCGCAGGTTGGATGACCGATGCTGCAAAGGCCTTTGGTCTGAAGCCTGAAGATTTAGAGTTTCAAGCCATGATGAACCAACGCATTGCAGGGATGTATGCCTAAGACGCAGACCAAACGCGGAATGTCACCAAGAGAGCTTGATGCTCTCAGGAAGCAGTTTATTGCCGAACAGAAGCAGATAGACTCCGCATCCAAGTGGCAACTTGCCAATGACATTGCTTCTGGCATCAACGACATTGTGGGTCGTGGTGTCATAGCCCCTATTCTTGGTATGCCTGGTGACATCAATCAGGCCATTTATGACGCAGGTGCTTGGGTCAACAACAAGATTAAGGATGTTGAGGTTGCGACTGGCATGGTCAAACAGCCTAAATATGTGCAGCCTTCCCAGGGCAATGCTTACTTAGGCTCTGAGGACATCGGAAACAGGATGCAACAGGCAGGTCTTGTATCGTCTGAGCGCAGACCAATGACCGAGTTAGCTGCAAGTTTTGTCAGCCCTAGTGCTGTTGCAAAGACCGCTATCAACGCACCTAAGACCGCCATGAATATGCTACGGATGGCTGAGAACCTAGAAGCCCCTTCCCGTGGTGTGCGTAATGCACAAGGTATGTATATCCCCCGTGGTCAGATGGGCGCGATTGATGTGTATCATGGAAGCCCTAATGAGTTTGACCAGTTTAGAGCTATGGACAAAATAGGAAGCGGTCAAGGTGGGCAGTCTTTTGGTGTTGGCGGTTATCATGCTTCGAATAAAGGCGTAGCTTCTGAGCCACAATATACAGGCCAAAGCGGATATGTTTACAAAAACCAACTTCGTTGGCCTGATGCTGCTCGTGAGGCTAAAGACCCATTAGATACAAAGCATTTTATAGATTGGGATAAGCCATTTGATGAGCAATCAGACTATGTTAAGTCTGTTATTTCAAACTTAAATGAAGATGACTGGTATCGTGTTCTTGAAAATTTAGGCGAAGATGGCGACTGGAGTACGGGTCGAAATATCTATGACATGGCAAGACTTCAGTTTGACACTAAAGCAGAAGCAAGCAAAAAACTTTATGAGGCAGGAATTGCAGGAAATGTATTCAACGATGCGGATACCATTAATCGGTTAGGAACGAACACCCCGAATTATGTAACCTTTAGCGATGAGCTTGTAGATGTCGTTGAACGAAACGGTAAGCCAATTAGAAAGGCAGAAGCACCGCAGGCTAAAGCATTGCGCGAGGCTCAGATTAACGCTGCTAAACCAGTAAGTGAGGGCGGTCTTGGCCTGCGACCTGACAACACCCCTGAAGAACGGGCTATGGCGATGGGGTTTGATGTTAATAATCAACTATACCACGGCACACGAAGTAATGTTTCAGAGTTTGTTTCAGGGGATGGCGCACATGGGCGCGGTGTTTATATGACGGGCATCCCTGAAAGGACAAAGCAGTATTGGGGTGGTTTTGGTGATTATAGTGGTGGAAATATCATGCCTTTATACACTAGCGCACAAAATCCAGGTCAGCTTGAAAATGTATTTAGAGTATCGCCTAGCGATATTGAAAGCCAAGATAGGTATGTGGCCTTACAGCAGCGCATGATTCGTGACGGCTATGACTCCGCAATCCGTGATTTAGGCGACCAAAACTGGGAAACCCTTGTATTTGACCCCCGAAACATCCGTTCCCGATTCGCTGCTTTTGACCCTATGCGCCGTGATTCTAGCGACATAATGGCAGGTATTGCCCTGCCCGTAGTAGCTGCCCCCGTTGTTTCCGAATCTGATAAAAAGAAACGGAAAGACAAAAAGAAATAACACACAAAGGTGATTTATGAACGAAAAGATGATGCAAATGATTGAGATGATGCTGACCAAGCACAAGGCCATGAAGCACGGTGGCAAGCCTGGTAAATACGGCAAGGAAGCCGAGGATATGGAAGAAGGCGACATGGAAGAAGGCTACGAGGAAGAGGGCTACGGCGAGGAAGGCGAGGATGAAACCGAGGTTACCATCAAGTTTTGTGGCAAGGATGCCATGAAGAAAGCCCATGACCTGCTGATGGCAAGCTATAAGAAGTAATGTGCTAAATACTGCATATATTGACTATCAGTAATATGTAGGGCAAAACACAAACACCTACCAATGGGTTTCATTGGGCGAAAATCTTAGGAATTCCTATGCAAATTGAAAATGACTCCGTGTTAGATAACACCGCATCATCCGAAGCTGACGCACAAGCTGAAGCAGAACAGGCAGAATCGGAAACTGTCGAAGCTGAAGATGACTCTGACTCCGATGAGGGCGAGGATGCCCCCAAAAAGAGTAAGAAGATTCAGAAGCGCATTGATGAAATCACTAAAGCAAGGCGAGAAGCAGAACGAGAACGCGACTTTTGGCGACTCCAAGCTGAACAACGGGCTGCGGCAGAACCCCAACAATCTGTTGGACAGAAGCCTACCCTTGAGCAGTTTGACTACGACCAAGAGCAGTATCTTGAAGCCCTGGCTGACTATAAGCTGCAAAGCAAACTGGCAGAGAAAGAAGCCCAGTCACGCACACAGCAAGTAAATCAGCACGAGTTTCAAGAGGTTCAGCAGTTTAAGCAGCGCGAGTATGAGGTTATGTCGGAGTTTCCCGACTATCAGCAGAAAGTGTATGCAAATGATGTCCCTATCACCGATACGATGGCAAAAGCCATTCGCGTAGATGAAAACGGTGCAAGGGTCGCATACTTCTTAGCCACCTATAAGGACATTGCTTATCGTGTTGCCAACCTTTCCCCAAGAGAACAATTCCTGGCGATTGGCGACATTAGTGAGAAAATCAACCAGGCAACAAGTGCATCTGCTGCCGGCAAGGTATCAAATGCCCCTAATCCTGTTCCATCTGTTTCATCCCGTGGTGCAACTGCTAAGTCACCCGACAAGATGTCAATGGATGAATGGATGAAGTGGCGAAGCAAACAACTATCTAAACGCTAATCAACTTCAATTTTCAAAGGAATAAGTAATGAGCAATACCATTCTCACCCCTGATATGATTACTAAGGAAGCCCTGCGCATCCT
>Ga0208439_1000170_pt1 | contig 29144 bp, 65 predicted proteins | sample ColrivemetaGS703_FD_187621 | JGI IMG/M metagenome (GOLD analysis project Ga0208439, IMG submission 187621) | Estuarine microbial communities from the Columbia River estuary - Freshwater metaG S.703 (SPAdes) (version 2) | ecosystem: Environmental > Aquatic > Marine > Intertidal zone > Estuary ...
ACAAATGTCAGTGGTCGGATGTATAATTAGCATATATCAACGAAAGGATATAATATGCCAAACTGGGTGTATAACACATTAACAATACAAGGTCCAAAGTCTGAGATAGATTTTATCAAGGATAAATTGAATCAACCATTTAAGGTATTACACGATAGTTGGAATATGAAGACTAATGAAATGGAAGTATCAGAGTCTATTTATTCCGCCCCCGTTTTTGCCTTTTGGAATATCCACTCTCCATTAGAAGACGGTATCACAATGGAAGAATATGTTAAGCAGCCCACACGACTAGGAACAGATACAAATGCTCCTGATTGGTTTGCTAAAGAAATTGCTCACGCTAAAACTCAAACCGATTGGTATAACTGGAATACTTCTAAATGGGGAACCAAATGGGATGTAGCAGTATCAGACGGTGACGAATATCCCGATACAGAATTGCTTGAACATAAATCAGAAGGTGATGATAACTGGTTGGTATATAAATATAATACTGCTTGGTCACCTGCTGTAACTATCTTAACTAAACTAAGTAATCTTGTTCCTAACTCATTACTCACATTAGAATTTGAGGAAGAGACAGGCTGGGGTGGGGAATATGAGATTGTCCGTGGAGATGTCAAAGAACTAGTTGAATATGATAATCAATGCAGAGATTGTGATTCATATAATACATTAGATTACTGCGAAGATGATTGCGGTGAGATATGTTCATCTTGTAATTGGTTAGGTGAGGCAGACCTAGAGGCAGTTAAAGAATGTCAGACCCATAAGATATACTTAGAAACTAAAGTACCCGACTATCGAAAGGCGGATTTATAATGGCTAGTTTCTTAGAAGATGTAAATCAAATGGTAATTGACGCTGTCTACCAAGATATAGCAGAACAATTACTAGAGGACTGGATTAATAATAATCTAGATGAAGGGCAATACTATGCAGATAAACAATTTGCAGAAATGTCAGGAGATAAATTCATACAAGATGAGTTTAATAAGTTCTATGATATCAAAGAAGGAGATGAGGATTATTTATGTTAGGTTATACTGAATCCGATCTAAATAAGATGATTAATGCTATACACGATTCAAAGCTTTTTTATCTTCGGTACCCGTCCGATTTAATGGATAAGACAGAACTTAGAAGCGATTTGGAAATGGCAGTCAGTTTCCTACAAGGCCTATGGGCGGAGGGTTACTTTGACCACACTAACTAAATCTAGTAAGTTCATAGAGTATATGAAGATACATAGGATATCTTTAATCCAAGATAATGAGAATGAGATACAGGATTCAAATGACCCTGATTGGAATTTCTTACAGGGACAAATTGTGGCAACCGAACATTTATTGTCAGTGGCTACTGATATAATGAATGATGACATCCAAGGAAAGGGATATTAATGACACCTGAAGATATTGGGCTCCCGCCCCATTTACAACGTATGGTCAACTATAACGTTAGCGGACTAGACATAATGCACGGGGAACTAAAAAACCTAATGCTTATTGCTGAACAGCAATTGGCTAGCGCTATTGAGACAGAAGAAGAATCAGAAGAAGCAATGGATTCTATGGACCGCACAAGATGTGAAGGTGCTCTCGATACTCTAGTTGAACTATATAATCTAACATACCAATTGTCATTTGCAATTGGAGTACGTTCTGAGAATTTAAAGGACGGGCACTAATGAATACTAAACCTAGTTTAGAAATCTTAGAAGTAAACTATAGTTGCTCACCAGGAGGTGTTGATGAATTTGAAGTCTATTCTACTGATGAACGGGACTTTGCTGACTACCCGTTATATTCTTCAGAAAGCCTTGCAAAAGCAGTTGAATATTGTTACCAACTCGGAAAAGACTTTACAGTCAGAACACTTGCAGAATGGGAAGAAAGGGAACTAGCATATGAAGCCAGCCGATAAAGATAAACTAAACCAATGTTTAGATATTCTTGACACCACCGACCTAGGACTGTCCTTGGTTTGGCTATGGACATGGTCCACCGTTAAGAACATCTTTGAGGATGAGACCTACAAGCAGAACTGCACCATAGATGAGATGTGGGGGCACCTGTGTGAGGCTGTGGAGGCTGGACAAGGCTTCTCCTTAGAGTACGGGGCAGAACAGCACAACGAAGACGTTCTTGATTGGATGATGAGCAGAGACTACATTGTGGACACAATGTTTGAAGAGGAAGAGGAGGAAGACGAAGATGAAGATGAGTGACCAACACATAGACGCAGTCCTCACAAAGGCCCAAAAGCTTTTGTGGGGAGGATCTGAAACAGAGAACATCGAGGCGCACAATCTTATCTCTAATCTAATTAGAGATCGGATGTCAGAAAAAAATTTAAAGTAGGGGCAAATTGTCCGTTTTACGACAGCTATTTACAATCCCGTGAATTTCTGTTATAATTAATAAAATAACTTATCTCGAAAGGATAAAACCAAATGACAACAAAACGTGAATATCTAAAAGCACAAGGAATTACAGTAGGTGTACGTGGTCGCTTCTCAGGAGCTGCCAAAGTTGTTATCGCAGAGGCGGTAGCTAAGGGCGTTACATTTACAGATGAAAAGGTCCTCAAGGCCAAGTAACCACCATAGAACGAGGGGTGGTATGGCGTTATCGCTTGCCACCCCTCCCTAATTTTGATATACTTACAGGTAACGAAAGGCGGAGCACATGAAGACACCTGAACAAAAAGTAGCAGAACAACTAACTAATCTAACAGAAGACCATTGGTTCAATGCAGCGAGTCTTGCTCGCTACCTAACAGACCAGCCGTACTACACCACAGACCGTATCATGGAACTTGTTGCCCAGATAATCAAATGGGGCGGTAGGCGACATGAAGATGAACTTACTCCTAGTGGAGTATACCAAAGCAATTCCTCATCAGAAGGATTGTTTCTAGCAAACGAACTATCTAAAACATTAGATGAATTAACTAAGACTTACCAATGGGACAATTTAAAACTCCCAGTTGATTCCAAGAAGGCGATAGCCAAGCTACCGAAGGTGGCGGAACAAAGCTATAGACATTCCTGGATACATGATACAGATAATAGAGTCAGAGTAACTATAGATCATCCCTTTATCTAACAAAATATATATATGTTTCTTTTCTTTCCATATATATAGGCCACAGAGTACATATACTTAGTTGGTTAGTATATGGGCCCAAATTATCCACAGGTTATCCACAGCCTGTGGATTTTTTGTGTGTGGATATGTGGGCAGAATTTCCTATTTACGACACATGAAATAAAATCCCTGAAATATTATAGAAATGTCGACAAATCTATATAGATCTATATAAAACATATAATGAATCTAATAGAATGTGATCAGAATCTGCCAGAATTTGTCAGAATTTTTCTATGAAAATCTATTGACAATGCGGGCAAAATATGCCATTTACGAGGCTATTGACAAAATCCCTAAAATATGCCAGATGTCTATATATCCAGAATGGACAAAATGGACATTACGGGCGTTCATATGAAAGTGCCCAATTACATACATATATCTAACTATATATAACTATAGTAATTGTCGACTTATCTATAGTATATATTCTCCACTATGCTCCACTTTACTCCACTATATAAGCCTTCTAAGGGCTATATGGGAGCATATTATGGGCGGGGGGATATAGGGGTTGGCTCCTATTGTGCTCTATTTACAGAGCATGCAGTAATATGGAGCACGAAGGTTCTCTGGACTGACATATCCTGTTCGAGCACATTTGGAACATGTAGCTCTAATTAGATCAGATTGTTCTATCTCAAATCTAAATGATCGAGTGTAGTAGTACTTGGTTATATACCATGTAATGAGTATTGCTAGTATAGTTATCATTGTTCTAGGATACCATATCTCTCTGGATCCCGCAAAATTTCTGCTTCCAGATTCTCTGGTATATTGTGCCCAGATATTCTATGTTGAACTATATGCATCAATAATGTCTCATCATCATATATCTTAGTTGACTGAAATATAGTATGTTCATCTGTAGGTATGTTTAGAAAACATCCAGCACATTCGATCCATCCACCTACACTAGGGTATATGTATATATCGCTATCCCAGAATCTACTATATGCCATTGGTTCCCGCCCTTTATCTATTAGGTCCAAGAAATGGAGTTATCCCCATATCGTCATCATCTGACCATTTGCCTGTTGAGTATCCAGCTTCATTTAATTCTGGTTGGGGATTGGGCATATCATCGCCCATAGCACCACAATTGGTACATGTTACTTGACCATCAAGGTCTAGTTGATAGTCACATCCATATTTAGTACATAGGGCATCGCTCATTATAGCTCCACTGAAAAATAAACAAAGCCTAAACTGATTGAGAAGTTGTATTTATCAATCGTAAACTCAAGGCTAAATCGACGCAAGTGGTATCCAAATGAGATCCATTTGCCTAATATCTTTTTCTCTGTCGCTTTATTTAGTTTCATTCTAACCCCTTAGATACTAAATACTTGTCCATTAGCTGATCAAAGACTTCTTTACATTTCTCATCATTCCAGCCATTTTCCATGCCAGTAGTTGATACCGCTTCTCTTAATTGTCTGCTATACCAGAATAGATCGTTCATTAGTATCCACCCATACATTCATTCCGAGTATGATAAAGTCTGATCTTAGTCATAGTCTTCTTATTAGGAGCATAGAGTTCTTCCCCACAGCAAGCAGCCTTTAAATGCCATTCTCTAGCAAAGTAGTCATAGACCATGCCTTTAAAATTGGCATACTTGTGTGCCACAAATGTAGCAAATGGGTCAGGTATCTCTAGGCTTTGTATCATATATTTAGTATAACATTTATGACGGGTGCCGTCAATAGGGCTTCTACTTTCCGCCGCACTTTTCGCTTCACTAATTGCGAGCTATATTACTTATTTCTAGGAATTAGTGTTTGAGGTCCTTCTGTGCCGAATAGAGACTTCTTTACAGGAACACAGTTAGGGACTCTCTTGCCGCCCTTGTCCTTCATTCCTACCTGCTTGTAGCCAGACCAGCATGCCTTCTGGATGTTGTCCCAGTTGTCTTCTTCTTCATTGTCTGACTCGTATCCCTTTGAGATCTCTTCATCTGTAATGTCTTCTGCCTTGTACATATTGTCATGGCCTTTGCACATTTCCATCTCGCATCCGCCGTTGTCCTTGCACTCAGTGCATCCGTTACAGTTGCAACCCTTTGTTGTATCCATCTCATCTTCTGGCTTAGGGTCTATTGACTTTGACAGGCTATCTTGTAGCATGTCCTTGATATCTTCTACAATCTTGTTTAGTTCCATAGTCTTAGTATACCACTTTCTTACTCATGATTCTTTTGATCTGATAGCAACAGTCAGGGCATTCCCCTATATGGAGCAATTTGCCTGACTCCAAAGCCACTATTTCATTTAGCTTTCCCACCACATTTTTCTTGCATAAAATACAATAGGCGCTAATCAATTCAATCATAGCTCATATTCAACAAGATCAATTGGCACATGCTGAGCAGTTTGATACTCCTCTTGCTGTGGATCTGTTTCATCATGCCATACTACATGCATAGACATAAACTTTTCTTCTACCATACAGTAGCATATAGGACAACTAGACATTAATCTATTAGTCTTTCTAGTAGATCGGCATTCTCATCAAGTGTTTGATCTAAGGCTCTAAAGAAATCTCTACACCTTGGGCAGGCATAGGCAGAAAAACCATTACGTTCCACTAATTCTAAATCCTGGGTTTTAATCTTGCAGTGCCCGCAAATCATTCTGCCACCTGCCTTGGAAAAGTAAATAAACAATAGTCACATACGTCGTAGTCTGATCCAGTGTATGGGCATGCCCCTAAGTGTTTTAGTTTATGTCCTCTAAATCGACATACAATAGATTTAATTAAGTTTTTCATAAATGAATATCATTTACAGGATCTTTAGACCAGTGAATATATGATCTAATATAAACTATAGCATAAGCAATTGCTGCAAATATAAATCCGTATTGCTCGGTAGTAATGGCGTATACCATCCATAAACACTCATTAAATAGTAATAAGAACCAAGCCCATATCGACTTCCGCCCTACAAAGTATATGCCTGTTACACCTATTGCTGCTAATACATATGACCACATCATTTAGCTTCTGCCTCATCTGCTTCCCTTAGCCATTGATCTTCCCATAGGCCCATCAATGATTCGTTTCCAATATCATCAAAGTAGTAACGCTTGGCGTTACTATTGTATGTCCACCCGTACCATCTATCGCCCTCAGACCATGTTAGATTAGTTGGTTCTTCATCTTTGTATTCTTTAATACGTTTATCTAATTCATCATACATACGGACTTCATCAAAGATGGCATGTCTTAATGAGTCCCATCTAAATATACGGTTAACTAACCAGTCAATCATTTTTCCTTGCTTCCTGTAATAGTTTATTCTTCCACCCTGAAGGTGGTGGCCACTCGACTCCTAAAGATTTAAGCGAATCTTTAGTCCATCCGCCTTTTTCTGTTTTTAAAGATTCAATCTTAGCTAACATCTCGTCATGATTCATATTACATCAACCTTCGCCAATTTCTATAAATACGATATTCATCAAGCCATCTTATGATAGTTAATGTTGTTACTTTGCAGTCATGAGCTATATCTTCTATGCTTCTTTCCTGGGCTACATATTGATCTTGTAGCCAGGATTCGTTCATGTATCTAGGATTACCCATATGTATTAATTATACTATATAAGTTAGGTACTGACAAGGGATTCTTCTACCGCCGAACTTTCGCACTATTTGCTGCTATTATTTACACATTGATCAAGAATACGTGTAATCTTCTTAATTTCTTTTTCATTGCCTACAGTTAATTTGTTCCATGCGTAAAGGTTTACTGATAATAAAGCTATCATAATAGCAATAACAATTCGATTAATCATACATTAATTATACCTTATTTGTATTCTTTGCGAAACCAATAGAGATTTCGATATGCATCAAATAGTTTTGAGGCTATGGTCCTTTGATTCATTAAACTTCTTTTTTTATCAAGAGGTACAATTTCCATTTGATAAGATTCTCTTTTAAATGGTATTACTTGTGCTATTGGAGTTCCAGCTTCAATCAAGCCTTCAAAATTTTTATCCTTTAAGTTAAATGGAAGATTAATTTTTTCATAATAAGTATCTGTATCTACAATACCTGGCAACACAATAATTTGATTATCTCTATGTAAGGGTGGTAAAATCATGCACGAATACCCTGGTTCTGTTTTAATAAGCCAGGGGTTTTCAATTTTTAATTGATGTCCTAAATTATTTTCTGGATGCCCTTGAACTTGAAAAAAATCATGTTGTGTTAAAATTTCATCTTTAGCAACCTGACCTTCAGTTCTCCAATGAAAATATGGTCCAGTGGGTGTTCTTTCACAGTACATGTCTTGGCCAAGAACAATTACATAGCCAGCGGTCATGGCATCAAAAACTGGCATACATCTTTTTATTGTTGTATAACTTTCATGCATGTTTGGTTTTTTTTCATCATTTAAATACGATTTTGCATCTTTGTACCACTCGGGTATAAATTTACTTGCAGGGCCAGGATTATATACTGCATCAGTATTGTCATACCTTGAAAAATATATTTTTTTTGCCATATGTCAATTCTATCTAATTAAATCAATATAGTCAATAGGCTATACTGGTGAATCTATTACTTCATCCATTGCATCATCTATCGTTCTTCCGCCGTGTTCTGTTGAACAACTTCCACAATTCTTACACATATTTATCCTTAAACTAATATGGCCCCATTTCTGAGGCCATATCTATTTAGTTATACCTTCTTGGGTCTACCTTTTTTTGAAGGTGGCTGATTAAGATTTGTTTCTCTACGGATACCGTGTTTGTTGGTATCAACCTTAAGTCCTTGTCTTGGGTAACGCTTAGGGGTTTCCCTGCTTGTTACCGCACCAGATGCAGATCCTGCTGCTGGTGGCGTAACCATTCCAGTGCCATCATCTTTTTTAAAATTACTCATTTATGAATTGTCTTGTCTGCTCTGGTGTTGAAGTCATGTCTAATGTTAGACCTGATTCACCATCTCTTGACGCATCAACAACAGTGACTGGCTCCATATAAGCCATTCCAAAGATGTTACATCCGCACTCTGTACACATTATTATTTACCGTTTGTTCCGACGCCTGAGCTGTCTTGTGTTGACTTATCTGTTGAAGCAAAAGCTCCACCTGGGTTGTCTGAATAGTGTGCATCAATTGTGATTGGTGCTGAAGGCTTTACTGTTGCAAAGCCGTCTAAGTTAATTCCATCTGTCATTTTATTACTCCTATAGGTTGTATTTAGATAGGTCTAGAAATCTATCTATCAGTATATTATAGCATTTAGTTGATTAGGATCGGTATATCTGATGCCAGCAATCGTCACAAATATCTATGATAGCTCCTTCTGGCCTTGAAGTAAGTCTGGTTGCTTTTTTACCGCATCCCGCCATTTCACATAATCCGCTAAACATTATTTGATGTCGTTTTTAGCAGGGCCTTGTTTATAGGGGCCTAGGTCAGCCTTAATTGAGCCATCTTTTCTAATTCTAACTATTCTGCCATCTCTAATAATTGTTTTATTAAAAGGGTGTTTTGTTTTGCCTTTTTTATCAGCCATTACTTTTTTCTATTATCCTTACTATATATCTTATTACTTCAAACGGTCTCCACTCTGGAGGCAGTTCTAAATATCTTATTTCATCAGCTATTTGCTGTCTAATCTTTTCGTCTAAGTAGGTACTCAGGTCACCCATTATATTAAATTTTCTTTAATCTTTTTTAAGATTATGTCTCTTGTTCTAGACTTATTAAATATTGAATATGACTCAGTTAAAGGCAACTTGTACCCAAACATGTGTTTGGCATTAATACATTTTCTTGAATAAGTGTCTAATTCTGGAGTTAATTCAAATCTTTGAAGATTTATTTTCCTATCGGTTAAAAAATTAACATAAAATATTGGTTCATCTTTTTTAATATGAAGCTCGCCTTTATTTGCAGCAAGCTGTATTTCTACATTTAATGTTCTAAACCATTGTCCTATATCAAATTGTCCAGCTGTTAAAAATCCATACTTTAAATATTCAACATTTTGAAGGTAAGGGCTGGTTAGCATAACTTCTACTGGCTCTTCTGCAAACATATGAAGCCTATAAGAAAATTCAATACTTGGGCCAACTGTCATTGTCTGATCTCTTGGCGGATAACATGATATATATGACTCCGTTAATGGAATAATTTCAATTTGATTTACATCTGTAGACTGGGCATTATATGAATAGCTTGAATCTATTGGCCAGTTCCACGCATATATATTCTTTGATAGATTTTTAAATGCTGGACATTTAATAAAAGAGTCTCCCTCTTTTGTTTTGCTCTTAATGTCAAATTGTGTCCAATACTTAAATACATTGACTGGGTCTTCGTACAACATGTTCCAGTTTCCAATTGCGCCGTCGTCTTCTGCTACTGAGTTTGGTGCCCAGTATACATTTATTGGGCCTTGTTCTTTTTTCATTTAATTCTTTCTGTTAGGGTAAAGGCTGGGAATAATATAATTATACATTACCCCCAGCCTTTCGTAAAGCATTTGCTAGAGTTTTACCAATTACTTTAGGTAAGTAACTTTAGCCTTTGGATTCTTTGCGTTCCACTTCTTTGCAAGTGCATTGAAAGCATCCTTAATTGACTTAAGTGCAGCAGCATTATCTGCTGTTAACTTAGCGATAGTTGCATCCTTAGCAAGAACAACTGCATCTGAAGCAGCCTTTGCATCTGCAGCAGCCTTATCTGAGGCAACCTTTGCATCTGCAAGTGCCTTTGCTGAAGCAGCCTTCTCAGCAGCAATTAGAGCAGTGTGCTCTGCTGTTGCCTTAACAAGTGCAGCGTCTGAAGCAGCCTTTGCAGCAAGTGCTGCATCCTTTGCAGCAGTCTGTGCAGCAAGTTCTGAAACTAGATCACGAACTGCAATCTCTGCAAATGGTGCAAGTGCACGAGCAGGAAGTCCAACTACATCTGCTGATGTTGCATCAGATGATGTTGTAGGTGAGAATGTGATTAGTGATCGTGTTCCAGTTGCTGGAAGTGTTGCCTTAAATGTAGCAACTCCAAAATCTGAAAGTGTAGCACCAGTTGTTACTGTTGCTGTATCCATAACTGCTGTTGAAGCAAATACGGTTGCAGTAATTGACTTAGCAGATACCTTGTTGCCAAATGTATCTGTTGCGGTTACTGTAATATCTTGCTTTGTACCAGCGGCACCAGCAGAAGGAGCAGATACTGTAAGAGTATTAATCTTGCCAGCAGTTCCCTGTACGTAGTATGTAAGTGTTGTTCCACCATTGTTAATTACGACTGTACCAATTGCTGTCGTTTTAGTATATACGTAAAACGTTGCGGTTGTTCCTGTACCAGTTGCAATTGTCAAAGATGAGGATCCTGACGTTGCTCCTACTGGTGCAGCTGTTGTGTGTAGTGCAGAAACGATTGTTGCATTTGTTGCTGTTACAAGAACTGATGTTCCTGTGTCAACTGTTGCAATAAACTTTAATGCGTCAGCAGCATCTACTGTGTTGTCTGCAGGGACTGGTAATGATGCAGGCGTTGCGATTGCAGAGTTTGTAGTGTTTGCTACAGTGTCAAGCGATACAGCGACTGTCATTACAGCAGCACTTGCAGGTGTTGCTACGATTGTGCCCAAAGTCATGGCTGCAACCATGGCTAGTGCGATTTTCTTAAATGAGTTCATTTATTTTTATTCTCCTTATTTCTTCTGTGTTCTTTGCGAGCACAGAAATTTAGTGTAGTTCATGTACTTTTACATGAAACGAGCAGGGATCTCCGCCTTCATCCCATTCTTGCATTTCTTCATCTGACATTGGTGGCCCGTCATGTGTATCGCAAAATACATCTGATATCCACCCTCGATCATAACCATTCTTGAGCCATATTTCAAACTCTAAATGATCAGCATCTTCTGAATCAAATTCTATATCCATTCTGCTAACTCCTTTAGCAATAAGTGCTTTGGCTTAGCTCCAATTATTTTTTTAACTGGTTGACCAGACTTAAATAGTACCATAGTCGGTATAGAATGTACAGAGTATTCCTCCATTTTTAGAGGATTCTCATCAACATTTAGCTTACCGACCAGTAGCCCACGCTCATCTGCTATCTCATCAAGTATTGGTGAAAGCTTTTTGCATGGGCCACACCATTCAGCCCAGAAATCTACCAATACTAAATCATTTGTTGAGACTATCTCATTAAATGAATCATCAGTTACGATCAATCTACTTATCCTTTAATGCTTCCGCTGCTGCATTGAATCTATTCATAAACTCCTGAATAACCCAAAATGTAGTCTGTGTAGCATTTTCTCTTAATGCCTTAGACATCTCTTCTGTCTTTTGATCTTCAGTTGCAGCGTTATACCATTTTTGATATAGTTCGTTACCAAGATCAACAATGATGCCTTCTAATACTGTTACTTGCTGTTCAGCCATTTAAAGCTCCCTGTAAATTAATTAGCTTACCGCCTTTAATTTTTGAATTGCTAATAGAAGTAGATGTTCTAGAGATTAGATCATACATCTGACTATATGTTAATCCTGGCTTTGCTGAAGAAATTGCAAGCCATGTCGCTGCTGCTGCTTGAATTGAAGCAGATGTTCCAGCAACTGGAGCCTTAACATTACCTGGACCATATGTAATTGTTGTTCCCAACGCAAAGAAATCAATAAGCTTTGCATCATAATTTGTGTAAACCGCAACAGCCTTAGATGGCATTGATGCACCTATAGCAATTGATTCTGGCAAGCATGCTGGCCAACGAAGCTTTGTGTAATTAAAATCATTACCCGCTGGCAAAAATACTGGAATGTTACTTGCTACTAGTGTTTGAATCTTTGATTGAGTAATTGGTGTCTTTGGACAATAATCTGCTCCAGCAACCCAGTTGCTTGATGCCTGCGCCATTGATACCGCTTTAATATTATATTTATCTTTATTGTCAATTACCCATTGTAGAGCATTGTAAACAGCAGCCTCTGTTGCTACTTGCCTAACTCCGTCTGGATTGTTTCCAATAATTCTGACAAAAACAATCTTCATGTTTGGATTATTAATAAGAGCAAGATATGTCATTTGTGTTCCATGATCAAATCCTCTTTGACTAATAAGATTTGAAGGCATTGATGCGGCACCTGGCCCCTCCATATAGGTCTGTCCATTAGGACAAGGGCCACGCTCTAGCAAACAAACTTCTTGAACAATCTTATCTTTAAATAATGGTAATGATGTGTCAATCGCTGTATCCAGGATTGCTAGTGTGGGTTCAATTGTTGTGTTCTTTAATGCAGCATGAGATGCTGTAGGAACAACGAGTAGTAGGGCAACTAGTGCCGTAGTTATTTTTTTAGTCATAGGTTTATTCTACTAAATAATAGCAGGATGTCAATGCCTATTCGTTGTCTAGTTTGTCTAGTTTAGCCTTATACCATTTTCCAGCGTCAAGCTGAGTTGGTGAAGATAGGCCTTGTGATTCTAATAGATTAGATAGTGTTTGTGTATATAGTTCAACCATCATCTCTAATCTTACAACCTGCATTTCAAGCAGTCTGAGTCTTTCGGATTTTCTCATTCCATTCCTTCTCTATCTACAGGGGTAGGTGCTGTTGCAACACTACCACAGCTAACACATTCCATGTCTAGAAAATATGTAGCAATTTCAAAATTTTCAAAAATAACTTTAAGGTTCCATATTTGTGATCCACATGGGCACAGGTGAGTTGGAGTTCCTCTGATATCCATGGAATTGTCATAGCTCTCTGGACGAAGTTGAAGGATATCATTGGAAGTACTTCCTTCTCGCTCAACATCTTCTTTGTCTACCAAGAATATCTCATAGCTTTTTAAAAACAATTCAACCTTGTACCTAATCCTTGAATACACAAGGTATGAAAGCAACACGGACAAAATTAATATAATCCACTTCATATTACCATTATACCTTAAATCTGGATGTATGTATAGGGTGCTGCTACGCTCATATTAAACTCAGTTGCCGCCTCTAATGCTGCTTTTAATCTAAGCTTTGGGTTTTGTTGCTTTTTTGTTGCGTGTAGTGCTCCAAGAGCTACCTGTCCGCCGCTTCCTTCCGCCATATAGTTAACTATGTTTTCTCCAACATGAAAGTCTTCGTCTACAGTAAAAAGTCTTCCGCATACTCCAACAATAAATATTCCACCAGTGTCTTCTTCTGACGCAGACCCCACGCTTCCGTATCCGTGATCTTTAAATGCTTGCTTAACAGAATCAACAAACTTAGTTCGCATGAACTTGTCTAAGCCTGAATTGGTTTTAGTTGGTGTATATTTTGGAGGGGTCCACATGTACTGAAGGATTTGTCCCATACGAAATGAGTCAGTAAAAGCAATTCCATACTGACCATTCTTAAAAACTTTAGGTTCTTTTCTTGATAAGATCCAGCCCGTTTTATCATCTGAGGCGGCATGGTCAGACCCCATATATACAACACCGTTCTGGGCAATAGCTACTATACATGTCATACTACCAGTATACTAAATATAAATTCGAAAGGCTAGTCCTCGTGATGGACAATATGTGTTAAATTAATAAGGGTTTTTTCTAACTCTGCCTTGACTTCAATTAATTCTTGCAGGGCTTCGTAGTATTTGTTTCTCCACTCATCTAAATCTTTTTCAACCTTATATAATTTAATTTCAAGGTCTTTTAAATCAAGCTTAAGAAGGTCCTGTTCTTTCTCAACTCTACGCTTAATCTCTTTTTTATGGTCTCTGATGTTAGCAACCACGCCTGTCGCTAATCCGCTTAGAAGTGATGCTGCTATAGTTAGTATCAGGGCAGTGGTATCCATATATACCAATTATACCCTAAATAAAGTTTAAACTAATAGTTCTGAAGCCGCAATATCATTGCCATGATATCGCTTTTTAATAATAAATTCTTTAACAGAATCTGATCCCAGTTGTCTGCCAGCAAGAATAATTACCCACCTTGGCTCAAACTTAGAAGAGATACATGTCTCGCACATAAATAGATTAATAGGTATTAATACTGATTTCTTTAGGTTAAGCTTATTCTTTGTTTTATTGCAGCAATAGCACAATATTTTTTCCATTAGTTTTCTTCCTCTGAATGCTCTAGAACGATTTCTTCCATTACTGTAAACTCCTCGTTATCGAACATATCTTCATATTCAATACCATCTTTTTGGTATTTGATTTTTGATGCATATAGGCCAAGCGAATCACATGTTCCCCACAATCTCTCCTCATGGATAAAGACTATGTTAATTACTTCGTAGTATTCTCGCACTTGGTACCCCTTCAAGTTCGCATCTTACTCCGTAAGATTCGATTAGTTTTTTAACTTTTCCAACGTAATCTATTACTTGTTCTTTTTTAATTCCTTCGTACTGAATAAAATTATCTTCGTATAGTCTTACAGCTAAAAACTCTGGGTACTGAACTACATCTAACTGCAGATCAATTACTGGCTTCTTTAATTCTCTTATCTTTGTTGACATTTCTTTTGTATAAAATACTGCTTTATTTGGCTCACCATTCCAAAGATTTATACCGTGTTTGAAGTGGTCCTTATCTTTATTTATGAATTCCATTTTTAGCCCTTATCTTTTTCCAAACATCTTCTGTCTTGTGAATATTTCTAGGCTTATCTACTTCTCCAGTGTTCAAGTATATTCCGCCCCACACACCCTGCTCATTACTATTTACACCAAACTCATAACACATTTTTGAAACTGGACAACTTAAGCAGGCCTGATCAATACTCTTTGCTATATTTACATCAGACTCATACTTATCATAAAATAAATTAGTATCAAGTCCTCTGCATGCTGCAAGGTGGTACCAGTCTAAATCATCTTCGTCTACGCCTAGCTCATTTAAAATATTTGACATAATGCTTAGGCAACTTCCAAATTCCGTTTTCGTTAACAGGTACTCTCTCTGCAATACCCCATGAATCTTTCCTAAACATTCCCTTTACATTTGTAAAGCCGCCTGGATCTTTTTTCCATATAAGCAAATCATAATTTTCCCAGTATGATTCTTGCTTGTTATGCTTTGATCTTTCCATAAAGACTTCTACACCTTTGAGTGTAAGGTTAAGCATTTCTTTCCTATCTAGTAAGTCCGCCTAGATTGATTTGCTGGCCCTCCTGGGATCGAACCAGGGACCTAGAAGTTAACAGCTTCCCGCTCTGCCGCTGAGCTAAGGGCCAAAAGCAGAAACCGCAGCTTCTATGTATTATTATACAGTAAAAACCACGGCTCTGTCAACGATGTTTTATAGGAAAAAGTCCCCATCTGGGATCTTTAAATCCTCTATCTCTTTATCTATTTCTAGTATAACTGGATCTATTAGATATCCGAATATTTGCTGCATTTCAGCAGGTGTAATTTCTTTATCGGCATTACTCATTTCTGAATAATCTTTACTATATTAACACCCTTAATTTCATCATCTATGTTGAATATATCTGATACGTAGTCTTTTGCATCTGTTTCATTAAAGGCTTGTACCTCTAGCTCTACATTTAATTTGACCGTATAGGTGTTCATATCTAATTATATCACTTTGCAGCTTTTTTATCTACTGCGGTAAATGCTGAGTTAATTTCTGATACAGTTAATTTACCGTCATCTAGGAATCCACGAGCAAGCTTTTCAACTACTGTAGCAACTCCTAAAGTTCCAGCCAATATGACTGCCTTGTAGGTTTCAATTCCTACAATTGCTCCTGCTCCAATTACGGATAATCCAGATGCTGCAAATACAGCAATAATTCTAGCTAAAATATTATTGATGTTTGCAATTGCTCCTGAACCTACCTGTGCTGGTTCTTCTATATATGCTTTTGCCATTATTCGTCACCCTTTGAACCCTTAGCACCAAAGTAGCCACCAATGATTCCGATGACACCGCCAAGTGCTGTTTGAACAAGAGTCATAACATCTGAAGAAACCTCTACGGCTTCTCCCGTTGCCTGTGTCTCAAGTGCCGCAACTACATAGTCTCCAACAATCGCAAGTCCAATTGCAGCCATTACTCCTGCTGCAAGTATAAACATAATCTTTTCTTTCATTTATTTATCCTTTCTTAATGGGATTGTAATTAGCCAGACTATTGTTACTGCCATTACAGCAATTCCAACAATATCTCTTGCTGATCCCGTTAAAGTTAACCATGCGATAAAGAAGCCGAGGAGGGTGAATGCCTGTGCAATTAATTCCATTCCTGCATCTTTAAACCATTTAGTTAATCCCTTTAGCATTTTGCCTACCAGGTTTATGGCTTTATTGATTATTTTCATTTGTTCCTCCTTATCATTGCCCCTGCAATTTGTGATGCAATGACCACTGGGACAATTACTTCCTGCGCTTTTTCTCTCTGATCATCCGTCATGTCCATACCTAATTCAGAGAAATTAGATAGGAGTTCTACTGGGTCCACTTCAAATACCGCTCCAAGTGGGTCTGCTAAAAATGCTTCTGTTTGTACTTCTGTTGTTGCATCTGCTAATGTAAATGGCATTGGGGCTTCTCCTGCATCCCCTGCTCTTTCTGCAAACTCAACAAAGGCTGCTGCGATGGCAGGATCTGACTTCATTACCTCTGCCACTTTTGCTACTTCTGCTGAAGAAATACCAAGATTAGAAGCAATCTCCTTTTTTGCTTCTTGTGTCAAAGACTTTAGGGTTTGGCTAACTGCTGCAGTCTGCTCTGTTGAAAGTTTAACTAATTTGTTATCTCTGCTTGTAAGGTTTGCAATAACACCAGATAGATCTTCCACATTTCCTGTACCCTTTTGTGGAATAAGTGCTGCTAATACTTCATTTTTGATTACTGGATCAACATTTTCTGATGGCTTAAAGTCTGGTCTTGGCAATGGCTTAGGTTCTGGTGAAGGCTCTACAGGAGGCTCTGGAGTGGGTTCTGGCTTTGGTTCAGGGCTTGGGGCAGGTGTTGGCTTGGGCTCTTCTGGTTTAGGCTTATCTGTCGGTTCTGGCTTAGGACCTGGAGGTGTTGGTTTTGGATCTGGGTTTTCACTTGGTGGAGTTGGTTTAGGCTCTGGCTTATCTGTTGGCGGAGTTGGCTTTGGTTCTGGCTTATCTGTTGGTGGATCAGATGGCTTAGGCTTTTCTGGTTCAACAGTTGGCTTAGGTTCTGGAGAAGGTTCTGGTTTAGGTTGATTGGCTGCAGCATTGGCTGCTGCTTGAGCCATAGCAGCATTAAGTTCTCTTTGAGACTGCTCATCATAGTAACGCCATGCGTTATCAATTGCACTGTTGACATTATTAATTGCTTGATTGTATGCGCTAATAGCATTGTTTTTATTTTGCAATGCCGTCACAACATTTAAACTTGCATTAGTAGCCTCAGTTGTTTTATTAGTTAAGGTTTGATTGTAACCATTTAATGTTGAAACTGCTTGATTATAAACATTTAATTTATCATTGTATACATTCTGTGCTGAGTTTTTTGCAGAAAGGGCGTTGTTGTAGGCATTGGTTTGTTCTTGTGTTGCTACAGATCCATGGGACAGTGTATTTAAACTACAACTAAAATTTTGTCCCCATACTCTTGGAGTTCCAGCATAGTCACAGCCTACACCAGTCCAACCCATGCTGCCATATGAATCATATGGTATTCCCCATCCAAGATGATAAGATCCTACTCCTCCACCGTTGTACCACCATATTTCTACATCAAAAACTTTATCAGTTGTTACATCATATATTGGAGAATATGCACTCCAAGTTGCTCCTTGCTCTACCCAGTTGTCAATGGCCAATGCTCCGTCAATATACATTCTAAATCCATCATCTGTATACCCTGCAAATTTTGTTGATGTAAACCATGAAGGTACTGTTATTTGTCCAGTAAATTTAACTATAAAGTTTTCATATCTATTACCACACACTGGACGCTGCATAGAGTTTTCACCATATTCCCCAAATATTCCACTACATAAGAATTGGTCTGTGGCTGCAAGGCCATTAACTCTAATTAAACTATAAACATCATATCTTAAACCAGGTCCTGATGAATTGTTATTATTTAATGCTTGTTGAGCAGTTGATAAATTAATATTGGCTACTTCAAGAGCATCATAGGCATTATTTTTATTAGTTAGGGCAGTGGCTACTACTACTGTTTGTCCATCTACGGCTGTTTGGGCTAATGCTTTTTGTTCCCCTGCCGTGACTTTTGAGGCAAGAGAGTTGTCATATAGCGTAGAGGTTTGGGTCTGGGTTTCTTTTGCAGATACTGCAAGGTCATACCTGTCTTCTGCCTCTTCAATTAGGGATATAAATTCATCCTTGTAGCCAAGGTCATCAATACTATTATTTAGCTCTTCAATTTCTTGAGCTGCCAAGCTTAGCGGGTCATCAGAATAGGCGGGGGACATAAAAAGCCATCCAAATGCAAGCATTATGGACGCTGTTATTCTAAATAATCTATTCCTAATCAACTAAAACTCCCAAGTAAACAACATGTTTACTTGTCAATTATAGCAGAACTTAGTTTAAGATTAAGTTAATGAGCTTACTTGTACAATGATTCCATCGACAACTGAAAGCAGTTGTGGTCCCTCTGGACTAATAGTTCCTGTAAACCCATCAGGTCCTAATGCGCCAGTTTTAGTTAAGAACAAACCGTACTCATTATTATTGGTAAGACCCGATGAGATAGCATTGTAAGCAGTTTCAGTATAATTTAAACACCAAACTTCTTTATCTACAGCAACGTTTGGATAAGGAACACCTAGTGTTAGTGTAAAACTTGCATGCTCTCCAAAAGATTTAAATGTCCAAGACTGTGGAACACCTGCTGTTACAGCGTAATTCATGTAAGCATCTACTTGTGGAGTTCTTGCAATTCCAATTGATGCCCCCATTGTAGCGTGATTAAAGTATCCGTAATCAAGATTATAATTGCTTGCTTCTTGAAATGATTTTAATGGCAAGTATGCAGGAAGACCTGCAACTACAAGTCCATTTGTATACTCTGTCCAAGATGGGGTTCCTGGCGGATAGCCTGGGTTTCCTGGATTAGTAGACCTTATAAATAGTTGTCCTGGATTTCCATAAGGACTTCCAACTGGGATACTTACAATTCCGCCGATTGGATATGAAGCACCGTTGTTGTATTCTCCTAAGTAGTTTGGGTACTGGCCATCTTGTCCTGCTGGGCCAGATCCGCCTGAAGAACTAAGTGATCCGTCGCCCATTAAAAATTGAGAGGAGTTGCCTGGAAAAGTTACGCCAGCTGTTGATGTAAATGTAAATGGCATATTAGCGCTCCAAAATTAATACTGCTACTGTTGATGTTCCAACTGCATAAATCTGATGGTTAGGTGCTAAATCTGCACTCCATATTTGTCCCGCAGCTAATTTAATTCCGTAGTTAGTTGATGTGACTGACTGGTTACCAATATAAATTGGGGCAGAAGCATCTGTGTTTTGTACTGATATAGTATTTGCAGTATCAATAGAATCGTCAATTGTTAACTCTTGAGCTGTTGATGTTAAAGTTAAATTCCGTGTGCGTAGCATGTTTACTCCTAATGTTGGGGGGTTCCCACATATAAATTATACCCTATTTGGGATTATCTGTCTTATAAAATCCATTGCCTTTAAACTGTATACCAAAAGGGGTAAAGTGTCTTGTCATTTCCGACTCACATTCAACACATGTGTATCCTGGATCTTCATCCATAATTGATCTATGAGTTGACATTGTTGGGTGTGCTTCATCATATGAACACTTGTATTCGTATACTGGCATTACCGATCCTTAAATTTAATGAGCCTTTTCATGACTTGCTCAGGTCTCCTTCGGTAGCGAACCAAAGACTATTTGATCTTGATTGTTTTTGGCTTCTTTTCTTCTGGAATAATTCTATCTACATTGATATGTAACATTCCATCTTCGATTGAAGCACCAGTCACTTCCATATATTCACCAAGCCCAAATGTTCTTGTGAATTTACGTGCAGCAATACCTTTATGTAGATATTCTCCGTCTGTAACTTCTGTGATTTCACCCTTAACAATAAGTGTTCCGTTGTCTACTGAAACATCAATATCGCTCTTTGTGAATCCTGCTACTGCAATTGATACCTGATAGGTATCTTCGTCTAGCTTTAATACATCGTAGGGCGGATATGTCTGGCGTGTTGCAGCCTGATGTACATGTGACATTCTTTCCATTTCACGATTAAAGCCAATAAAAAAGGGATCTGTAAACATAGATCCCATTAGTGTATTTACCATTTTTGCTCCTTTTAAGCGAGTTAGTTTAGCATCCCCATAAGGCGGATGTAAAATAATTATATCATAATTGATATTTATTCGTAAGACTTTTTCTGCCAGAACTGGCGCATATAAGACCTATTTAAAACTGATCTTACTTTAAAGTTATCCTGAAGTTCACGTTTTCTACTAAATGGGGGAAGTGATTCATGTACCCAGTCTTCTCTTTTAAATGGAAATATTTGTGCTATTGGGGTTCCCTTTTCAATAATTCCCTCAAAATCATCACGAAGCCACATATTAATAGCGAGCCTGGCATGAACTTGATCTGAGTCTATTATACCTGTCATAGATAGAAATGGTAGATCATATCTATTAAATGGATGAGTTACCATTATGCTGTATCCCGCTGGTGTTTCAATTCTTGGATAAGCAATCATGCGCCATACGTATTCATTATATCCGTGTGGTACTGGCATCCCCTTTGATCTGTGAAGAGGTTGATCTAAATCAAATAAAACATCTGCCCCCGCAGGTGTAGCACCCCAATAGGCCATAGTTCCTTGAGTTTCGTTTTTTGCAATCTTAATATCTTGTGGCGTAACAACCATATACCCAGCAGTAAGGGAATCTAAAAATGGCATACATTTCTTTACCGTTGCTGCATCTCTAGGGTCTCCCCATTTCATTGCAGGATCTTCAGAAGGAATCTTCTTAAACCATTCAGGTATAGCTAATTTAGCTGGCATTGGAGGTTGTTCTATTTGATAGATATCTTCCGCAGCAGCATAAAACTTAATAGTTTTTTTATTTAGCATATAACGAGTATATCATTTCTAATAAAGTATTACAATAGTCTATTTTCCAGACTTTGCTCTTGCTTTTGCTAAAGCTTGAAAATCTTTAACTTTAGTATCTCCAAGGTATCCCCACGCATGTCCGTCTGCAATCATCTGTTCATTTATAGATAACTTCTGATCGTCAACAAATAACCATCCAAGTATTCTTCCATACTTCTCTGAAGAATCCATTTTTTCTGTTTTGATCTTTACATCTTTAGCATCTTTTAATTTAGACTTAAGGTATTCTTTTGCTTCAAGACCTAACTTTTTTTCTGCTAAATCTTTTGTTCTAGATTCTGGTGTATCAATTCCCGCAAGTCTTACTCGTGATGCAAATAGAATATCAAAACCTAAGTCAATGAGGACATCAATTGTGTCCCCATCAACTACAGCTTCTACTTTTTTAACGTAGTATTCGTACATTACTTAGTCTTCTTAACTACAGCTTTCTTTACAGGAGCCGCCTTCTTAACGGTGGCTGCCTTAACTGGTGTAGCCTTCTTTACTGCTGCTCCAAATGCTGGGCGTCCAAATCCAACGATTGCTACGATCTGGCTTCTGCGAAGCTTTGATCCGTTCTTCTTCTTGTAAGCACGATTCTTTAGGCAACATTCTCCGCCATTTCTTTGATCGCCCTTCTTATCTGCAGATGTATTTCCTTCTACAACATCTACTGTGCCATCTGTATTTACTGCAGCAACAATACCTACGTGAGAAATTCTATCGACACCGTCTGATGGGAAATCAAAATAGGCAATATCTCCAACTGCTGGCTCTGCTGTTTCTACTGATTGCCATGTACCTGCTTTAATAAATGCTTGTGCTCCTGCTGGTGTATAAACAGTATTAGGAATTTTTACTCCTGCTTCGTTTCCGCACCAGTTAACAAAACTTCCGCACCATGGTTGGAAGTTAGCCTTTGCAAACTTACCATACTTTGTTTCATTTTCTTTTGGTCCTTCAATAGTACCAACTTCTGCTAGTGCTACTTCTACTAATCTTGCTGCTGATCCTTGTTCTGCTGCCATTTTTTTCTCCTTATTTTAGTTGACTTGATTCTAGTATATCATTTTTTATTTGAGCGGATGATGAGAATCGAACTCACCCCTTCTGCTTGGAAGGCAGAGGCACTACCAATATGCAACATCCGCATTGTGCCCTTGGCAGGAATCGAACCTGCGGCGCAGACCTTAGAAGAGTCTCGCTCTATCCCCTGAGCTACAAAGGCTTAGATTAATCGTTCGGTATATCTATATCCATGTCCATTTCAACTAAGCCCATCTCTTTTGCTGCTTTTTTCCCTTCATCTGACATTTCAATTATTGCTTCAAGATCATCGGTATATGTAACATTAATTAATCCTTTATTATATAGAGCAACTAATGATTCATTAACATGCTCTGCATGAGCATGCCATAATTCTGGGGCAAGTATTTTTGCTCTATCTGTTATGTTAAATATAAACTCGCCATCTTCATCCATGCCAGACAACTCTATTACGCCTATTGAAAGGTAATATTCCATTCTATCTTCGTTGTCCATATTTACCTTTCGTGCAACAAGTAGGACTTGAACCTACGATTACCGAATTATGAGTTCGGGGCTTTAACCGACTAAGCTACTGTTGCTTAGAAGTCTATTATAACGTGCCGTCTTCATTTTTGTCAATAGTTTCTTCAACTATTTGCTGTACATATTCTGAAAAATGCTTACGGATATTTCCCATTGGTCTTTTACCAAAGGATACCCATATTCTTTTATATTCAACTACATTAGAAAATGTTGTTGGACATAAAACTATTCCATTATATTCTTTTAATATAGTAGGAAGTGGAACATGCTTGCCACAACACTTACATTCTTTTGCTTTTTCTTGATAGGTACTCATATTATCATCATCCTGTCCATTGCGTCCTTTAAGTTTTCGGGCATACGGGGTGCTCTTATCATGTTGTAAGTAGATGTTTCTCCGTCTGCTTCTTTGCCAAAATCATTATCATAGCTCATTGATTCATAAGTATGAATATTTACCTCCTGATTAGAATCAAATCTTGTCCTGCTTATAGCATTATAGACAGCGCCACATACAGCATCCGCCAAGTCTTTTGATCCCTTTCGGGGGTGATCAACCTTGTCTCTCATAATTCTTAACTGCAACAACTCATCAATTAACAACTGAATGTGAGGGCCAGTCAGCCTCTCTTCTAGCACTACCATTGCCATATCGTCATAGTGTTTTTTGGCGACAGACAGAATTTCTGTATTGATGCCGTATTGTTTTAGTTGTTGCATCATATCATGAGAATTCCATCTGTCAAAGGTACAAACGCTTATGTTAAAGCCTCTTGTTCTAAGTGATAAAATATAATCTTTAACTTCTGTAAAGTCAACAGATTTATCAGCTGTTGGTGTCCAGTATCTTACTGCATCTATCTCAACGATTGGTGCTGGCTGAGAATAAGTATCAGTTACTTTTACATTAACCCATCTGTTTACATGCCCCATTGCAACTGCACAATGGTCATGCTTCTGAGCTAAGTCTACGTGCAAAAAATATTTCTTGTCTGGATCTGGAATAAACCATTCTTCTAGTCTACCAAATGTATCTACAGCTAAATGACCTTTATTGAAAGCTTTTTCTACTTTTTCTCTTGACTTAAAAAATGCATCAATTGCTTCTGGTGGCATGCATGCAAATCTAGATAAAGCATCTGTTGGGTTTGTAAAAAAAGCAACTTTAAAGTCATCAATCTTTCTCACTGGGTTAACTTCCCAAGTTGGTCTCTTTAAAGCGTATACCCTAGGAATCTTATATGAAAGTATATGGTCTTCTTCCCACTGTACATCAAACTCATTTCCTTCTGTTCCGTCTGGAAGATCAGCATCCATTTTAAATCTGTGATCTCTAACTATGGTTTCCTTATGAGCTACAACAGCGTCGTATCTTTGCTGGATATAGTCATTCTTATATCTAGGAAAGGAAAGCAAAATAACTTTACCAAAATCTGGGAAACGAGAATCTACTGAAGCTCTATACATATCATATATGGCCACACCTGTTTTAGCCTGATCGTGCCCTGTAGTATTTTCAATTGCAAAACCTGAAATCTCATCAAGAATAACGACAATAACGTTATATCCTTCCCAGGCTTCACGCTCAGAGTGGCCAGAGTGTACTGTTATTGCTTTATCAAACTTAATTTCTGCAGCTTTATCGCTGTACTTCCCAGCAAACCACGGTGACTTTTCAATTCTTGTTTTAAATCCTTTAAAGAATACGTTGCTTGCCTGTTGCGAGTTAATAGCAATATTAATGATATCAATGCTATCGCCTGGAGGCTTTCCGTAATATGTGGCTGGATCTTTTAAGCACAATAGTAAATACACTATATATGAAGTTGCAATGGTTGAGCAGTAATCTTTACCCGAACCCTTTCCTAACTGAGCTACCACCTCATTAGCAGTTTGTTTAAATCTTATCCTTCCTTCTTCTTCTCCGAATAATTTGATAAGGGTTGACTCTTTATAGATCTGCGAACTTTTTTCGATAAGCGTGTATTGATAGTCGGAAAGTTCTGGAAGCCCAAGGTATTCTGGACTTCTAACAAACGTTTTAAGATCGACTGGTTTTTCATCGAACTCCTCTCCATCGAGCATGTCGATAAGGTCGGTAAAATCAAACGACATCGGCTTCCTCTACTGGGACTGACTCAATTACTCCAGTAATTTGGGATAATCTCTTTGCTACTTCCATCTTACACTTAGGGCATACTGATGTAGTCTCTTTTAAAATTCTAACAAGGATGTCTTGCTTACGCTCTGTCTCTGCAATTTGTGATGCAATTTCATTGTTTTCTAATACTCCAATAGATTGAAGCATTGCAATTCTTTTAGTCTCTATGTCTGCAATAAGCTTTAATGCGCCAGACTTTATTCCTAGCTGGCCTGTTTGATCTGCATCTTCAACTGTTTTCCACGCCTCTTTGATAAGCATGGCATAGTGCTGATCCGCCCCTGAGATGGCCTCTCGGGCACGATCTCTAATATTGCTATCATTATGTACAACGTCTTTCCAATCGTCGATTAACTCAAGGACCTCTTTGCGTTGTATTCCAGTGGTGGTGGCGATCTGTGTGGGTGTGCTTCCTTTTAGAAGTTCTTCAACTACCCTGTTCATTCTGTCAAAATGCTCTGACAATTCTATTTCGCTCATTAGTCTATTATACTTTCAGTCGACTAAAATGTCAATCAGAATTAGCCTTAGCAATCTTATATAGGACTAAATATCCTATTAAATCATCGATATCGTTGTCTCCTGCAAATCCTTGGTTATTCTTTACCCTATTTAATTTATCATCAATACGAACTTTTAATTGTTCTGTTGAATCCGCCGTTGAAAATATTCTAATTGGATCTAATGCTGAGTTGCCGTACGAGATATTCTTTTCAATTAACATGTGGGCAATCTCATGACAAGCTCTCCATATTTTTCCACCCGCTGGCGCACCTGTAGACTGAAGATATAAGTCACTACAATTAAAATTCTTTACATCTGGAAATACTGGTCTTAACATTACCGCCTCCTAATTAATTGGAACTTCTCTAGGTATCTCTGTATGGTCATAGCAGAGACCTTGCACTCTTCGGCAATTTCAGTTACCGTTTTTTTCTGAACCACATATCTTCTATGTAGCCAAGTTTGGCTTTGATATAACTTCATCGCTCTGTCAGTACTTTGTTAGCATAATGTGCAATACCAAAGCTATCTGCAACGTCAAAATCCACCACATTTAAATTATACTTCCTGTTAAAGTAGTCAGCAGTTCTCTGCTTTCTCATATTTCTTAATTTGTTTTGATACCATGAATCAGCGTACCCTGGGTTTAATAATCTTATTGCCTGCTTTTCATCCTTGGTAGGGTTCTTATTACCTATGTAGGCTTGCCAAGATGAGGGTGCTATTGTTATAACCTTTGCCCCCGTTGACATTAGTTCTGCTATAACTACTCCATAAACATATGATAGTTTAATTACAGCATCTGGAGACTTTACAAATACTGCACCCTCAACAACAATGTAATCCGACTTTAGTTCTTCAAGCATAGAATGCATTTTGTTTTTTGCGTCGTGGATCTTCTCATATATATCCAGACCATTGAGCTCAACCTTGCCCCACTTTAATGGGTTATCATCTTCCATTAAGCAGAAAGCAATAGAGTTTGTTGAGGCATCTATACCTAAAACCCTATTTGCTTTTGTTTTTGCAAGACTAGCCAATGTCATCTAACATCCTTTTTACCTTGACCCTTGTAGCCAGATCAATATTCTTTTCACATGTAGCGCAGTGTTCTGTTTTATTATATCTACTTAATTGTATCTTACATTTCTTGCATGGACGAACAGCACCATTTCTAATAGCTTTCTTTTCATAATACTTCTCCATAATCCTACGATTTGTTGCAACCCTACAGCATTCATCTTTGCAATACTTTTGATTATGAGTCTTTGGCTCAAATTTTTTAGCACATTCTTTATTAGCGCATATCATGTATTAGATACCGAGAATAAATCAATTTCAACAGTGCCTACTGGACCACCTTTTGCGTAACACTCTTTCTTAACTGGACAATATGTGCAAGGCATCTTTGATTTAGTTGCACCTTCTGGTCTTTTAGGAAGGTCGCCCTCTTTAAAATTATCCCAGACTTTGCAAAGCCAAGCAAAGGTTTCTTCAATAATCCTTGTATTCTTTTCATTCATAGAGATTGGAATGACTAGGATCTCTTGGGTATTCTTATTTTCATACAAGAAGAAACCTTCCTTAGCCTTCTTTAGTTTCATATAGGTTAATAGCTGTAGCATATGGTTATCTGTAGGCTTCATCTCTGATTGTCTGGTATCCCAAACCTCTTGCTTTGCCGTTTTAATTTCACCAATCACTGTCTCGCCATCGTACTCCATAATAAGATCTATAAAGCCTCTGATTGGAGGATACTCATTAATAATCTCTTCCTCTTCCGATCTCCATTGAGGCATAGTAGAAATAAGCTTCTGTAGTCTCTCATGCGCCTGAGTTCCCTGTGCCATATTAGCAACTGCAACTGCATCGTTATCATCAACAAAAACTGCGCCAGAAAATGCCATGTACCAGTATCTAGGACACTTACCATGACCATAACCCAGTGAACTTGGACTGAATGATTTCTTGGTCATCTCTCCGTCTGCTCGTTTAGTATTACGATATGACTCATCAAGAAGTTGAGCAAATAACTCAGGATCAAAAAACTTTCCTGTATGCTTTTTAAACTTAAGGTTCTTTACAATTTCCCTAGCCATTTATGAATTATACCTAACGACATACTTAAGTGCATCTACAAGTTTGTCTATGGACTCCTTTACTGAATAATAAACGTTCTTTTTATTATTATTTACAGTACCCGCTTTATCTTTAGCAATAGTTGAATACACAGAAGACATTACAGCAAACTTGGTAGACATTGCTTGAAGCTCCATAATAAGCATGGGGGCTTTAGCAGACGGTACATCTGGGTTCATTAAAAGCTTAACAACAATTGATAAGGCTTTATCTAGGTGTTCGTCCTTCATAAAATCATGAAGGTCATTAAACTCAGTTATATTGCTTATAAGCTCAAGAGTGTTCTTATCCTCTGTCATTTTTAATCCTCTTATCCCATTTGTCTGCAAATAATCCCATTCCATAACCAACTACAAGGCCAACTAGCAAGCCCATCAAAAACATTGTCATGACAACATCCTTTGAACTAATCCATAGCCCATCCACAAACCAAATATGCCCATCAAGCCAGCAAAGACTGGTGGCGCTGGTACTGGTAGTTTAAATATGCTAAATACTGCACCTACACCCATGCCAGTAAGTGTTGTTAAGAATACTTCTTTAATCATGATTCTCCTCATAAAACTCAATCAGCTCTTCAAGAACTGACCACTCAATAATGCCTAGTCTAACTTTAGACTCTGCTCCTATAATAATCTTTAATGCTGGATGCATGTCTCTATTTACCTTAAATGTGTCTGTACAAATCTTTGCCCAGTTATCTTTATTTAAATTAAATGATGTTACCGCTTCTTTATAATCAACAAGGAACTGCTTCCATTGAGCATCGCCTTTTTGATAGTCGCCACGCCCGCTGTTCTTTTGAGCTTTAGCGCCGTCTCTTTTTACTTCTGCTCTCTCTGACATTACTGAATCTTAAAAATTGTTTCATGCCCCTTGGAACATTTCCAAGACATTACTAACTCTATCGGATCCCACAGTGCTCCACTTACATCTTCATCGCATGTATTGCATGCTCTAAGACCTGGAAGCCTTTCTAGTTGATATTCTTTTTGTTCAATTTTTTTATTAAGAAATTCATCAAGATTTGGCATTTATCTCTTCTTCCAATTTGTCTACAACATCTGGATTTTCCTTTAAATATGCTACAGCCTTTGCACGTCCTTGAAAACGTTCTCCATTTACTGTATACCATGCTCCACCTTTTTCTATTATTCCGCACATTTCTGCAACGTCAAGAGTTTCTCCAACACGATCTACACCGAGAGAGTCCCCTTGGTAATAAAAGTCGTACTGTCCTGATAGATTTGGGGGGCCGAGTTTGTTGTAATCAATAATCCAGTTAACTGGTCTTCCGACTCTTTGTTCGATAATTTTGTCGCCAACTTTAATGCCAGCCTTAATAGCATTAGCCTCAGCTTCTGACGACCAGAGTTTAATGACAGTTGAAGAAAAGAACTTTACTGCCATTCCACCCGTGGGGATGTGCGAAGCATGCATAGATCCAAACTGATTTCGTTGTTGTGAGATGAGAACAAGTAGTGTGTTTTTGTTTGCATAGTTTAACATCTTGACTGCGTGGGTCATA
>Ga0208439_1000173_pt1 | contig 28650 bp, 23 predicted proteins | sample ColrivemetaGS703_FD_187621 | JGI IMG/M metagenome (GOLD analysis project Ga0208439, IMG submission 187621) | Estuarine microbial communities from the Columbia River estuary - Freshwater metaG S.703 (SPAdes) (version 2) | ecosystem: Environmental > Aquatic > Marine > Intertidal zone > Estuary ...
TATCGCGTTCTGAAATTTTTAGAGCATTATATAACGTTAAGAAAGGGGATGGAATGTGGTGGCATAATACTGACACTGTTTGGTAAATATACTAATATTTTTGAAAGTAAATTCATATTATCCATATTATAATGTATAATATGGATAAACCATTTTTATCAATAGCTTTTAACATAGTACCATCAGTTAGATCACATTACATAGAATTTAGTTTATCCTTCTTTTAGGAGGAACAATGACATTTAAAATGCGAGTTGCACTAAATCATAGAACCTTATCAATTGTTATCTCTTTTGATATATTTTGTATTATTTTTTCTTCCTTTTCATAATCATTATCTCCGGCACCTCCCATTGATTCTACAACAATTTTATTGTATTGGTCTGAGAATTTTGAATTATATTTTCCACAATCAGGGTGTTTCTCCTTAAATTTAGGTATTAAGTTTTGATTTTTACACGCAACCTTTCTAACAACTTTATGTAATTTTTGTTTTTCTTCATCTTTTTCCCATTTATTATCATCTTTAATATACATGGTTTCTCTCTTTTTATCGGTACAATGAACGGGTCTTTTATTAACATCAAGATCTTTAAGGTTTTTAACTATAATATTAGAGATTCCTTCTACATATCCCAATTTGCCAACACTTTCTAAATCTGATAACTGTAATTTAATAGAATCAACAAAATCCGTAATGTTCATAGCGTCCTTACATGTCTCGTTTAAAAAGAAATTAAGATTAAATGCTTTATTATGAGAGTTTGTATGAATTGTATTATGTGTTCCATTTTTTATAACCTCCATCATAATAGATTTAAAATCAGTTGTTTCTTTTATTAATTCGGTATTTTGTTTTATAAGCATTACAATAAATTCCTTATCAGTTATATTATTTTGTTCATTTTTAGGTTCAGCTTTATATTCAACCTTATTACATTTTTGTTTGTGTTTCCATAATCCAGATATAGATTTATATGTTTTTTTACAAATATCACATGAATGGCAATTATTAATAATTTTCTCGCCGAGTTTTTTTCCATTTTTTTCCATTTTATTTCCATCCTTACTGACTAAATGTTTACTAGTAGACAAATGTCTTTTCCAATCTGAAATATAACAGCATTTAAAATCACATATTTCACAATTATATTTTGGCTCGTAAAACTCGTTTTTTTTGTTTTCCTCGTTTTCCATTATATTTCCTATAGAAAAGTTTTTAATATTTGTTTTATAAAATATAAAAAAATTACAGTCACAATTTTATAATTATTTTTTTAGTGTCCAGACGCTAATTTTTAATTATGGTCACAAAATTATTTTTTTGCCATAAAATATCCAAGATTTTCAAAAATGGACAAAAATAAATGTCCAAAATTGAAAATTCAAAAAAACTTTCCCCAAAAAATTTCATATATCAATGCTACATATGGAGGAACCTTTTTTTGTGATATTTTACATAATTTAAAGAAATCCTCTTCATCATGTAGTAGAACCTCTTTAAGTATGAAATTAAATAATATATGTATATCTACAAAATTAATTTTCTTTTGTATATCCACAAATTGTACAGTATGTTATATGCTGTGAAGTATTTGGAGTAATATCAATTAAATCATCTACAAATGTATGTTGACAATTATTACACCGTAATTCATTTAAATCTTTTATTGTTTCTTCTAGAGCATTTATTTTTTTATTATATTCGTTAATTTCATGACATATATATTCAGAATTAATGTAATCTTCACTTTTTATTTGAATTTCACAATAAGTTAATTTAATTTCATTCAAATGCGACAAAATTTTTTCTAGTTTATTCTTGACAGATAAAAAATAATTTATATTCATTATTATTTATCTTATAGTGTTGTTTTTATATCATTTAATTATACAAACTACGCCAAGTTTCTGTTCCAGTTGACTCTTTCTTGATTAGTTTGTCAACTATATCTTTTGTTACTGTGAATGGAAATTCAACAGTTAGTGACATCTCACTTTGAAATAAGTTTGAACCAGGTTTCATTAGTCTGTATAAATTTAATTTGGTATAAATAATCTCCAAACAACGCTTCAAATTTCTAACTCCATCTTCTTTATTACAATGATGATCAACAATGTAATTAATTACATCATTTGGAATAATTATCTCATCCTTATTAAATCTAACTTGTTCATGAATCTTAGGTAACAAATAATTGTTAGCAATTACTGACTTTTCTTTTCCATTGTAGCCATTCGTTTTAATTCTATACATCCTATCTTTTAATATAGGATTAACCTTTGATTCATCATTATAACTGAAGATGAATAAACATTTACTTAAATCAAAATTAATCTCGGCAAAATACTTATCGTGAAATTGAGAATTTTGAGATGTATCGGTTAAGTGTGTAAGAATGCCAGCAATTTCTTCTCCTTTTGGTGTGTCACTAATCTTATCAAGTTCGTCAAAGTAAATTACTGGATTCATACACTTACTATCAATCAATATTTGAACAATTTTACCCCAAGTGCTACCTTCATATGTATATCCATGACCTTCTAGGAAACTACTATCGGTAGCGCCGCCTAGTGCAATAAAAGCAAATGGTCTATTAAGAATTTTACTAATTCCTTCTTTTACCAAACTAGTTTTACCTGTACCAGGAGGACCATGAATAGCAATAGAAGTACCGATTGCTTTAGGATTTGTTAAAAGCTGACCCAACATTTGCATTATCTGCATCTTTGCGTCATTTAATCCATATACTGCTTGATCTAAAGTTTTTTGTGCGGTTTCCATAAATTCATGACATTTATCTACACCATCTTCAATGCTAATCGGAAGTCCTTCTTGTTTGCTAAATGGGATGCGCATAAATGTATCAACCCAATTTTTAATTTTATAAAATTCACCACTACCCGGTTCCATATAGCGAAGAGAATTAATCTTTTTCATAGCAGCAGATTTGAATTGAACAGGAATTTCAGATTCAAGAAGAGTCATTCTGTAAGGTTTTTCGATTCTTGTTATTTTATTAATTTCTCTCAATTCTTTGATTATTTTCTTTTGATTTTCAATTTCTAACTTTTCATAAAATGAAAAGTCATTCATAGTATTTTTATCTTTAATTATTTTTTTAAATATTCTAAGATTTTTATTTTTTTGTTTCTTTTCCTTCTTTTGAAGCTTCTTTTTTGACATTTTAATTTCTCTTTCATAAACATCAATACATTTCTGAATTGATTTATCATTTGGATTATTTTCTAATAAATTTTTTAGTTTTTCTAGTACATCATTTTTATCTTCCGAATTAGTAGTCTCTTCTAGAGGTTCATTAATATCTGCTTTAATTTTCCTTGATTTTTTTTTAGGTTTCATATCTTCATCGTCATCGTCATCAGAATCATCTGTAGAAACGTCTTCATCTTCGTCTTCAGTTTCCATTACAGAATCATCCTCTTCGTCATAATCAGGTTCGTAATCTTCTTCATTCCAATCTTCTTCGTCTTCATCTCTTCTTCCGATTGTTAATACAATGTTTAATTTTCTAGCTCCCTTTTTACCAATATTAATTTCTTCACCTTCATCTTCTGAATCATCGTCATCGTCATCGTCTTCTATATAATCTTCATCTTCTGAATCATCTTCTGTATCTTCTTCTCCAAGAGATACTTCGTCTTCATCGTCCGAAACTTCAATTTTTTTATTCTTTTTATACTTTTTATTATTTTTTGCTTTTTTAACTAAAATTTCTTCGTCTGCACAAGAATCCGTTTCCCATTCTTCTTCAGTTTCTTTAATCTTTTTATTTGTCTTCGTTTTAGATTTAAACTTTTTCTCTTCTTCCTCCTCAAATTCTTCTGCTATTTTTTTTAATTTATCTCCAGACTTAATTTTATTATTTAAATGTTTAGATGGAAATATCTTTGAAAGAAATTTACGATATTCATGCTCATCCATTTCATCACTTTCATAATCACTACCGTCATCATCACTATCCGGATTTTCAAACCTTTTCTTTTTCTTAGTTATTTCATCCTGCTTCCTGGATGATTTATTTTGTTCCTTCTTAGATAATTTATTTTGACTTTCACGCGACATCGTATATATTATATATTAATACATTATGGTTTTAAATTAAAATCAATTTTATTTTATAAAATAATTATGTAAATAATTACAAATCTAGAACTATATATGTTCAAACTTATTTATTTATTTTGATAAGAAAAAGTATATTAATAATAATAATAATAATAATAATAATAATAATAATATAATGAAAATATGTAAAATATATCATAAACAAAGTAAAAAATAAACGCAATATTTATTTATTTAAAATAAAATTGAGTAATAAACAATATAAATCTATTATATTATAATATAAGAGATGTCCAAGTTCGCAACTTCCAATAATATGTCAATTAATTGTTCAAAGGTAATTGGAATACAATTTAGTATTCTGTCACCAGAAGAAATAAGGAAAAGTTCTGTTGCCGAAATTACAACTAGAGATACATATATAAATAATAAACCAGTAATTGGAGGGTTATTTGATCCTAGAATGGGTGTTTTAGAACCTGGTTTAATTTGTCCTACAGATGGTCTTGATTATATGAAAACTCCTGGTTATGCTGGTCACATTGAATTAGCACGTCCTGTATTTTATATTCAATATTTAAGCACAGTTCAAAAATGTATGAAATGTGTTTGTTTCAAATGTAGTAAACTTTTAATAAGTAAAGATAAATATAAACAAGCTTTAAAATTACAAGGTGAGGCTAGATGGAAATACGTGTTTTCATTGTGTACGAAAGTAAAGCGATGTGGCGATGATAGTGAAGACGGGTGTGGTACTTTACAGCCAAATAAAATTAGAAAAGAAGGTCTTGCTACTATCTTTGCTGAATGGAAAAATGATGGCAATGATTCGGAACCAATTATAATTAAGGTTACACCAGAGATGGTATTAAAAAATTTCAAGAGAATATCAGACGACGATGTTACCTTTATGGGGTTTAGTCCTTTATACTCAAGACCTGATTGGATGATTTGCCAAGTCATGACAGTTCCTCCTCCAGCTATTAGACCATCTGTAAAACATGATGCTCAACAAAGGTCGGAAGATGATTTAAGTCATATTTTAGTGAATATTATTAAGACAAATAAAACATTGCAAGATAAAATTCAAAATAATGCTCCATCAAATGTAATTGATGATTGGACAACTGTTCTTCAATATTATATTGCTACTCAAGTTGATAATAAGATTCCAGGTGTAGCATCTGTTGCTCAGCGTTCCGGAAGACCTTTAAAATCGATTAAAGACCGCTTAAATGGTAAAGGTGGGCGTATGAGAGGCAATCTAATGGCTAAACGTGTAGATTTTAGTGCGCGTTCAGTTATTACTGCGGATCCTAATATTTCAATTCGTGAATTAGGTATTCCAATGAAGATAGCAAAGAATATTACAAAACCTGTTATTGTTAATAAAATTAATAAAAATTTCTTGACTAAATTAATTCAAAATGGCCCCGATGTATGGCCTGGTGCTAAAATGTTAGAAAAGCAAAATGGTGAAGTAATTACACTCCGCTATTATTTAGATAGAAATTCTATTGTTCTGGAAGAAGGTGATACTGTTCATAGACATATGATGGACGGTGATGCGATTTTATTTAATCGTCAACCTACTCTTCACAGAATGAGTATGATGTGTCATATTGCTAGAATTATGAAGCGAGGTGATACTTTTAGAATGAATGTGGCTGACACTAAGCCATACAATGCCGATTTTGACGGGGATAAATAGATTAATCTTGTCCCCAACAGGCGACCGCTTATTAAGTTGTAGATAATACTTAATAAGAAAAACGTTGTAATATCTACTAATTCAATACTGGTTGAATTAATATAATCGTCTAGTCATTTAATTAAAATAATATAAATATAAATTGCTCTATAATAATAATGGATTGTTTACTAGAAAAAAATGAGTTTCATAAAGTCGTTGGGGAGATATATAAAATTACTAATACAATAACAAATATGTTATATGTAGGTCAAACTAGAAGTCATCGTTTAAATAAAGGGAAATATAGACCATTTGGACACATTGGAAGATTTAAAGACCATATATGTGAATCTCAATCAAGTAAAAAAAATCAGTGTAAATACTTGAATTATGCTTTACTAAAATATGGATTTAATAATTTTAAATGTGAATTAATAATAACTTGTAGTGTTGAAGAATTAGACAACTATGAAGTTAAATACATTAATGAACTAAACACTAAATTTCCAAATGGGTATAATTTAACTAATGGGGGTCAAAAAATTGGGTTCATAAAAGGTAAAAAAGTTATTATAACCAATGAAGAAATACTAGAACCACCAAAGGTAAAAACCCCCGATTTAAAACGAAGCGACTATACAAAACAAATAATATCTGAAAGACTTAAAGCATTTAAAGGTGATATAAACGAACGTAAAAAAGATATGCTTAGAGTTCAAAATCAAAATATTAAAAGTAGATTTGACAAATACAAAAATACTAATATTGATAATGATGACATTGACAAATATATTAAAGTTATTCGTAACAACACATTAAATTACGAATATGTCAGAGTTACTATTGAAAAAATGAGAACGACTTTTGTTGGAAAATATGAAACAATCGAAGAAATAAAACAAAGAGCAAGAATATTTATATTAGATATAATTAAATGGCAACGTGATCAAATTGCTGGAACTTCTTTAGAGTCTTCACTACCACTCACTATTGGAAACATTAGTGAGGAACTCGGTTAATTGCCGAACCCAATGGTTAAAATGTGAAGAATTAGAAAATCAGCAGCCAAGCCCCTAAACTCGTTATGGTAAAGAGCATGGGGAAGGTCCAGAGAGTAGACGGTCGCGGGTCGTAAATGATAGTTTAACCAACTTGATACGGCACAAGGTGTATTCCGGCGTCTAGGGAAACTTAGACGATATGATTTGGAGATGAATCTACATATGCCACAGGATCCAGAATCTGAGGCAGAACTTAAAAATTTGGCAGCAGTGCCCTATCAAATTGTTAGTCCAGCAAATAATAGTTCAATTATTGGTATTTATCAAGATTCTATGCTTGGTTCATATCAATTCACAAGACCTAATCTAAGATTTAGTCCTCGTGAAGCAATGAATATTTTAATGATGTTTAATAATGTAAACGAGAAAAAACTTTTGGACGAAGCACAAAAAGAAGGAGGAATAACAAATTTTGATATTTTAAGTCAAATATTTCCTCCGCTTTCAATGAAATATAAAACCAAGGCATTTAAAGAGGATAAAGATGATGCTAAAACATCAAATGCTGTAATTGAAATAAAAAATGGAACATATGTTCGTGGTCAAATGGATAAAAGTGTAATGGGTGCGGGTACTAAGGGTTTGTTACAGCGAGTTTGTAATGACTTTGGTAATATGGCATCAGCTAAATTTATTGACGATTTACAAAATATTGTAACTGAATACATGAAATCAAGTGCATTTAGTGTTGGCATTAGTGATTTGATTTCTGATAAGAAAACAGATGATGATATTATTCAAGTTATTACAAAGAAGAAAAGTGATGTAAAGAATTTGATTGATCAAGTTCAAATTGGCATATTTGAAAATAATACTGGAAAAACAAACGAAGAAGAGTTTGAAACTCAAGTGAATAGTATTCTTAATCAAGCTACATCTGAATCTGGTAAAATTGGTTTAAAAAATCTTAGTAAAGATAATAGATTTGTAACCATGGTTCAAGCAGGTTCTAAAGGTTCTGACTTAAATATTTCATTTATGATTTCTTGTTTAGGTCAACAAAACGTAGATGGTAAACGCATACCTTATGGGTTTGAAAATAGAACTCTTCCTCACTTTAATAAATTTGACGATTCGCCTGGAGCTCGTGGTTTTGTTGAGTCTTCATATGTTAATGGTTTATCACCTCAAGAACTATTCTTCCATGCTATGGGTGGTCGTGTAGGTCTTATTGATACCGCTGTTAAAACATCTACTACTGGTTACATTCAAAGAAGATTGATTAAAGGGCTTGAAGATTTAATGGTTTCTTATGATATGACTGTTAGAACAAATAAGAATAAAATTGTCCAGTTCTGTTATGGTGATGATAATATTGATTGTATTAAAGTAGAAAATCAAACTATTCCTATTGTATCTATGAGTACTCAAGATATTTATTCTCATTACCTAATCCCCGAGGAATCGGGAAAGATTAAAACATTAAATAATATATTCTTAAAAAATACGATGACTAGGTATAAAAAACAAACAGATGAATATATGAAAAAAACTCAGAAATATATTGATATGATGATTCAAAAGCGTATGGCGATTATTAAAAATGTATTTAAAAATAAGAGTGATTCTATTGTAAATTGTCCAGTTGCTTTCCATTATGTAATTAATAACATTCAAGGACAATGTAATATTACTATTTCATCATTAGTGGATATTACACCTATGGAAGCACTAGAAATGATAGAAAACTGTTATTCCAATCTTGAGAAAAATTACTATGCTCCTCCTACAGAACTTTTCAAGACATTGTTCTACTTCTATTTGTCTCCAAAGGATATTCTTGTTGTTAAAAGATTTAACAAAGCAGCATTAACATTATTATTGGATACTATTACAATTGATTACAAGAGAGCTATTGTGGCTCCAGGTGAAATGGTTGGTATGATTGCTGGTCAGAGTATTGGTGAGGTCTCAACCCAGATGACGTTGAACACTTTCCATTTCGCCGGTGTCGCATCTAAATCCAACGTGACTCGTGGCGTTCCAAGAATTGAAGAAATATTGTCGTTGTCAAGTGATATTAAAAATCCTTCACTCAGTATTTATTTGAAACCTGAAGAAGAAACTCAAAAAGAAAAAGCTCAAACTATTATGTATATGTTGGAACATACTAGATTAGAAGAAATTGTAAAATCAATCGAAGTATGCTTTGACCCAGATGACTTGAATTCTCTTATTAATATTGACAAAGATACTATTTCACAATACATGGAATTTGAAAAAATGGTAGCAGAATGTGCTGAAGTATCATTGACTAACGATGAGAATGAAAAGTCTAAATGGATTATCCGAATGGAAATGGATCCTGAAGTTATGCTTGAGAAAAATATTACAATGGATGATGTTAACTTTACATTAAAAAATTGTTATGATCAGCAAATTTCTTGTGTTTATTCTGATTTTAATTCTGATAAATTAATATTTAGAATCAGAATGAATGAAGTTCTATCAGGATCTGGAAAAGGTCAAAAGAAGGCAAAGATAAACCCTCTCGACCAATCAGATCAAATTTATATTTTGAAAAATTTCCAAGACCAGATGTTGAATAATGTTGTATTAAGAGGAACGAAGGGAATAAATAAAGTTATACTTAGAAAAATAGTAGATAATGTGGTTGAACATAACGGCGTTTATAAAAAGCAGGATATTTGGGTTTTAGATACTGTCGGTACAAATCTATTAGATGTTTTAGGACTAGATTTTATTGATAATAAAAGAACACTTAGTAATGATATTGTGGAAATATATAATGTTTTGGGTATTGAAGCTGCTAGACAAGCAATTTACAATGAGTTAGTTGAAGTCGTGGAATTTGATGGAACTTACATTAATTACCACAATTATAGTGTTTTGGTCGATAGAATGACAGCAACTAGTAAACTAATATCTATATTTAGACACGGAATTAATAATGATAATATTGGACCAATTGCCAAAGCATCTTTCGAGGAAACTCCTGAAATGTTCTTAAAGGCAGCTAGACACGGTGAACTTGATACATTTAGAGGTGTTTCAGCCAATGTTATGTGTGGTCAAGAAGGATTCTTTGGAACCAGTTGTTTCCAAGTTGTTCTAGACGTTGATGAAATGCAGAAACTTGAAGCTGTAAGCGAATATAGACCAATTGATATTGAAGAAGAAATTGAAAAAGCATTTGGTAATATTGAAAATCCAGATGATCCATGCGGTATTAATAAAATTTCAATTAATAATAATGTTATTACTATTCAAGCCCAAGATATGGGTAATGATAATAATTATAATCCAGGATTTTAAAAGTAGTGCGATAGTAAATTAAATTAATAAATAATATATTAAACATAACATATTATTAATAATTATTATGGAAACATATAAATTAATAATAAAAAAAATAATTAACCCAGATATAAATTATTTTTCTTTTGATTATAAAGAAGATAAAACAATTCAAATTTATATAAAGTTATCATTTTGTTTATTTGAGAAAAATTTAAATTTAAAAAATAAATATAAAAAATTATCTAATGTATTAGATGGGTTTTTACTTAAAAATAAACAAAAACAAGATGAATTTATTGATTATTTGTATAAAATTCAAAAAACCTATAACGCATTAAATAGATTTCTTCGTGATTATAAATATAAAAAATCAAAAATAGTTGTTAACACAGACATGTGTTTAAATGAATTAAGATTAACTGATAAAAATGTTATTTGTATTCTTGATAATAATTCAAAATATTTATTTCATGTTAATGATTTGATTCAAATAATAAATTCATCATTAACAAATTCTTTTTTATTTTTCTCTCAACCAAAGAGTATAAAAAATCCATATAATAATTTACCATTCAACAAATCAACATTATATAATATTTATTTTTTTATAAGATATAAAACGAATTATTATTCTGAATTATTTTTTAAGTTTTTTGATTGTAATTTTAATTTAACAAAATTTAAATGTTTAAATGAAAATTTACTAAGAGAATATTCAATTGAAAATTATGTATATAAATCACCTATTAATGTAATTGAAAAAGATATAAGACACATGGTTTTTACTTTTAATTTGTATTGTGAGAAATTATATTATAAAAATAGAATACTTATTAATCCTGAATTTCCTAATAATAAATTAGTAACAATTATGAAACCATATTTATTTTTATATTTTAAATCACTATTTAGTTTTCATCCACAAATAAAAAAACAATATTCTCATTTGTTTAAATTAAATATGTTAAGATTTAATAAATTTAATCCTTATTTTGGGAGAAAAAAATATAAACTTCATTATAAAACAGACAAATATTTTAAAAAAATAATATATGGCAAAGAAATAGTTTTTGATGAGAACTGTGTAAATTTTTATGATATTGAAAAGCTAAATGAAGGATTTTTTATAGATCATTTAAAATATGATGAGGTTGAAACCGACTTTAATATAAATTATCAGGAGGACGATTCCCTCGATGAGGAGGACGATTCCCTCGATGAGGAGGACGATTCAACTGACACAATTTATGAAGAGGAAGAAAACGATTCAATAAGTTAAACCTTTTCACTGCTTGAACTGTCAATAAGTAATAATCTGCGATTTTTTGTATTTTTTTTAGTTGCTTGGTTGCCTTTTATATTAAGTTGTTTCTTTTTGCTTTTACGAGTTTTTTTTGCTGGCTGTAAAATATACTCTTCTGGGGATAAAGAACTTGTTTCTTCAATAATTAATTTCTTTTTCTTTTTAGGTTTTACATTATCATTATTCGTTTTGATAACAAGTCTTACAGGATTTTTTCTTTCATAATTTGTTGTTATTGGTTTTGTAAAATTTTCTAAGTAATCTTCGATAGAAATCTTATCATCAACTGACTTGGTTAATCTTTCAACACATTCTTCATTTAATTTGTCGAGAGAAATAAAAACTTCCCCTTTATCAGATTGTATTAATTTATATTTTGGTATATTTTCAGGTCTTAACCCTGGTATAACAATAAATGCAAACTTATCAGCATTATCTCCGTAACATGTAAATTCATGTTTCTCATATTTTGTTTGTAAAATATATTTTTGAGATATAAATATTGTTGGTATTTCATATTTTGTTACAAGCAACCATAAATCAAATGGAGTTAAGAAATAATTATCAGTATATATAAAACTTGAAAATGTTAATGTTCCAGCATGGAGTTGGTCTCCTAATGTCTTTTTACCTTCTATAATTAATATATTTGTAATTTTATCAATATATTTTTCAACATATTTTTTATATTCTTCAAACAATTCATTTTTAACTTGATTAATTTGTAATTTTTTTCCTGTTTTTCTTTCTATTAAATCAATTATGAAGGCAAATGTACAATAATTTGTTTTAGCAATTTCTTCATTTCCATTTTCATCTGTTACCTTTTTAGAATATTCAATTTCAGAATAATTATCTGGAAAACATTTTTTCCAAACACTAGAAGTAATGCTTTCAATTACTTTTAATTCGCAACTATGATCATTTTTTATACCAATAGCATGATCTAAGGATGGTATTGTGTTATCATATACTTGTGTTAATATTGGCTGTACTTCATCGTAAGAATTATAATTAATATATTTATTTGTAACAGCAGTATTTAACGTTTCAAAATATTCTTGTGTTAATAAAGATTGTATTAAAATAATTTCATTGTCTCTTAAATTATAACTTATATTTCCAAATGACAAAAATGTTTGAGGTTGTAACATAAATGATTTAATTCTATTATATCTAATTAATTCATCTGCCATTCTACCATAGTAAATAGGTTCATTATCTTTTTTAGTTATTAAATTTTTTTCAGGAAGAATTAAATCACAACTTCCATTTTCAGTTACCGCACATAAATTTGGGGTATTTTCACAAGATTCTTTATTTTTTATTATACAAGTTGATACTTCATTAATAAGTTTATAATAATTCTCGTCACCTGTAAATTGTATCTTATTTTTAATTAAATCATATAACAATGTAGTAATATTTTTAAGTTTTTCAGAATAAATAATATATTCTTTTATCATTTCATTTTCAATTTTCTCTCTTATTTTAGTATTTTCGTAATCGTTTAATAATATACGAATAGTATTTCTAAAAACATTATAGAAGTTAGTTTCTAGTCTGATTTTTTTTATATAATCAACGCGAACTTTATCTACACTATTTTGAGTTGTAAATTCAACTTCTGTATTAACCATAGGGTTAGCGTCTTTATTTATAATATAGTTATTATTGTTTATTGATGGTATATCTAAATCTACATTTACTTCATCTACTCTAATTGGTTGAGATAACTGTATAAACTGGTTTGTATTTGTTAATATACCGACGACATGTTCATCTTCAACAATTTTAAACGCAGGTTTGCACGGTATATCAGGACTTTGTTTACGTTTTTTGCTTCTGTTATCAAGTTTATTTAAAAATCTAACAGTATTTTCATATGTGTTCCATAAACTTAAATCTGTCATAAAAACAAAATCAATATCCTTCTTTAAATCTTCATCAAGTGCTGAAGGATAACAAGGTATAAATCCGCTATTATCAGATATTCCTGGTTCTTCAGCAAAGACGCCAATTACTTTATTATTAAAATTAATAACCAATTTTAGTATTTTATATTCATATTTATCTAATTTTTGAACTAAATCGTAAAGTAATAAAGGTCTTTCAGCAAAATAAACATTCGGCATACTATCAAGAGGTCTACAAATTATGTTAAAAAATGGTTTAATAATTCCCTTAAATACAGCTCTCATTGTTTTTGAAAGATGAGGATCTCTCTCTTTAAATTCCTTGGTAATTCCTTTCCAATATGGGTCATGTAATAAATCAACTGTTTTATTCAAATGTATTTTTATTATTTTAGCAGGTTCATTGTATCCAACTTCAGAAGGATGAGTAATACATTTTACTCTTGAACCTTCTTGAAATTTTTTATTTTCTTTTTCTTTTTGTTTATTTACAAACTTAATTGATTCTATCGGTACGTTTAACTGTTTTCTCGCTTTAATTTGATAAGAATAAATTGGCTCATAATAATTATCTTCTTTCATGATAATAATTGTTGGTTTTCTCGCTTCATAAAATTCAGATGAATAGTGGTTTGTTGGGCATAAAAGTTCAACATTATTTGTTATATCATCTTTTGGAAGCTTAAATATTACTAAATTTACACCTTGTGGAAATAAATATTTATTTGGCATACTTACAATATCCCATAAATATGTATGGTCAATTACAGCGTCATCGTCGCTTAAAAAGTGTTTAAAATTTTCAAAGGACGTTACTACTTTTTTAAAGTAGACAACTTCGGGTTCATTATCTTTATTTACTTTTGAGTAGAGTTTCGAGTTTTTATATTTTTCAATATCTACATCTTTAGTTGGTTCGTGAAAATCTGTAACTAAATTACCATTTTGATATTTTATAAATGTATCAATAGATAATGATTTAATTATACGTTTTCTCATATCCGAAATACTTAAAATTTTAGAGGTTTGAACTTCATTATTAGCATCTAATACTTTTTTAGCAAAGAATATAACATCAGATAAACAGGCTATAAATGACTGATTTTTATTTATTTCAATACCATGACGAAGTAAACAAGGATGATTTTCTTTAAGGTTAGTATTAGTGTTACTTATTTGACAATCTGCATTAATTTCATGAAGCATTGTTTGAATTTCAGGAGGTAAATATCCCCAACGTCCTTTGTTAAGTGGAAATTTATCAGGACCTTTAATATAATCTTCTTCCTCTTCTTCTTCCTCTTCTTCTTTCTCTTTCTCTTCCTCTTTCTTTTTCTTTTCTTCAACTTTTTCACCATAACATTTTTTGTTAGCTTTTATTCTACCTTCTGTGTTATATTTATCAAAACAACATGGTAAACAATGGCCATCTGGATGGGAATCTGCGATTAATCCTGGATATTTTTTATAATCTTTTTTACCTGGTTTTGATTTATAAAATTCATAAATATAATAACCAGGTTTTACTTTTTTATCTCCTTTTGGTAATACTTTACCACATGTAGGGTGTTGTAATTCTTTTTTACCATCTTTTCCAGTAACTTCTATTAATTCATTTGGGTCAACAATAGTATTATTTTTTAAACACCAATAACGAGGACATATGTAATTATGCTGATGCTTTTCATCTGAACCATATTTAATTACATCTTCTTCCCTCAAAAATCCTGGATGTTCTTTTTTAATTTTTTCAAGTTGTTTATCAGTTAAAATAACAGGTTGTTTTCTCATACTTGAACTACACGTTCTAACATACGAGTTATATTGAGGAGTGTCTTCTTTTAAAATTAAAACAGGGTCTTTTTTTTCTATAAGTGTTTGAAAATAATAAGGTTTATTTAATTTCATGCCATCTATATTTCTAATTTCATCTTCATCTTCTGATTCCGGGGCTTCATCATCAGAAGCAATAGAATCTTCAGTTTCAGGTTCTGATATTGTTAATTTAATATTTGAAGTATTCTTTTTAGGTGTTGGTATTTTTGTGCTAGATTTTTTAGAACTAGCTGAAGGGAATGATTCTAATTCCTTATCACTTTCTACATGTGTTTTTTCAGATGATACAGATTTTTTAGAACTGGATGAAGGAAATGATTCTAATTCCTTATCACTTTCTACATGTGTTTTTTCAGATGATACAGATTTTTTAGAACTAACTGAAGGGAATGATTCTAATTCCTTATCACTTTCTACAGGTGTTTTTTCAGATGATACGGATTTTTTAGAACTAGCTGAAGGGAATGATTCTAATTCTTTATGAGGCGTAGATTTTTCAGAAATAATAGATTCTTCTGAACTGGAAGATACATCATGTGCTGAATCATTTGATAATCCAATTGGAACGGTAATGCCATCATATGTATTTTTTTTAGAATCACTTGATTGTTCGCTTTCTATTGATTCTTCAGACGATTCAGAGTCACCCCCTTCAAAATCAATACTAAATCCTTTTCTTTCACCTCCTTCATAATTTTCTTCTTCAGCGTCTTCTTCATCAAAAAATAAACTTAAAGCACCTTTTGGTTTGTTAATATCAACAGTTTTAAATTTATTGTATTGTTCCTCTTCTTCAGATTCTATTATTGGTACTTCAGAATTTTCAACTAATTCTTCTGAAGATGAAATAATATCATCAATTACTATATCTTCCTTTTCTCCAGAAGAACATAATTTGTTAATTTCTTTAACATGATAATCAGTAGATTTTTTATCTTGTGTTAAACGTACAATCGTATCCAAATAAATAGGTATTGTTTGTAAATAATTAATATTATTGATATTTTCAGTTGTAATTGTTATAATACCAGTTTCCTGTTCTAATTCAATCACAGTTTTAAATCCAGGATTATTTTTAATTTTAATATCAGATTTTCGAGCTCCTCTTTCAATTTCTAGTTCATTAGCAATTTTACTAACCAATTCTATAGCTTGTTTACGGTCTAAATCTTCTGGAAAATTTTCAAGTAAAGATTCAATAATATGTTCTCCTCTTAAACCTTGTGCTGATTTTTCTAATATAAAAGCTTCCATGCTATTAAATTTACTATAATTAGATACTCGTTTAAAACGTAAATTTATTTTGCCACTTTTAAAAACATTTGTTTCATTAATGAAAACACTAGACACACAACCTTTATAGGTTTCAATATCAAGTGCTTTTTTAATATAAATTTGTGTTTGATAAGTAAGTTGTTTAATTTCTACATTATCATCAGTTAAACTATTAAATTTGTTTAATTTATACCCACTTTGTTCTAATAATGCTTTAATTTCTTCTATAATTGGATTAATTGATTTTTTAAATATTTCATTAATTTCATTTATATCGATAACCTCATTAAATTCAGATGTAATTGTAATGTATCCTTGTTCGTCAAATTCACAAACTAAATATAAAGCCTGACCATTTTTTTCAGTTTCAACATAAACAGCGACAGACTTATTACGAGCAATACTTTTCATAAGTTTAAAAATTGATGCTTTTTTTAGGTAAGGAATTTTTCTACCATCCGTAGCAATTTTATCAGTAAAAAGTCTATACACATTTTCTTGTCTTGATGAAGGATTGTATTTAATAAGGGGATTTTCTTGTGTAGCATGAACAACCTTAAATATTATTTCAAGTGGTATTTTAATATCAAATTCAGGTCTTATAACAATTGTAATAAATTTTATACCTTTATTAATATAATTAAGTTCAGATTTTCTTAATTTATAAACATCATAAAACATGTCAATTGTTTTAAATGAGTCGATTACTTTTTCATTGATAATTTTTTTATTATTTTCAAGCAATTGACTTTTTTGGCTTTGTAAATCTTCCAAACTGTTAATATTTTTGTTATATAAAAAAGGATAATAAACCTTTATTGTTGTCTCTTCTGAAATGTCCTTTTTCTTTAAATAATGTAAAACATCTTCTGCTAAACAGAGATAAATACTGTCATCAATTATTTTACCACTACTTAATAATAAATGGTTATTAAGAGTTGTTAAGGATTTTCTAGCAGTTTTTTCAAAAATTTTGTCATAATCATTTACCTCAAATGGATTACATACAAATGGATATTCATTTTCAACAATAAAAAAATTTTGTCCTAGAACATTATTAATAATAAATTTTTTGTTGTTAAAATTCATTTCAAAGATATCATCGAATGTATAAACTTCCTTTTCAACAGGGTCTTCAAAAGGTTCTCCTGAGTCGTGAGAAATAATATTTGATATAAACTGGTCAAGTCTTACTTTTGTTAATTGAAGACTCTTATTTTGAGTTAATGATTGGTAAACTGAAATAGCATTTAATGTTTCTTTTTTTTGACAATATAAATATATTTCGTCCAATGAAATTTCTTTTTTAAGCTCATTAAGTATTTTAATCTTAATTGTACCAACAGAATCATCAAAATGTATTTGTTGGTCAGAAAATTTAACCGTAATATTTTCTGATTTAATTTGCTGTCTTTCCTCTTCTGTAAATATGTTATTAAATTCTTCTGATTTTTTACCATTAAATACATAAATAATATTTATTGAACCATTAATTAGTTGTTTTACTTTATATACACGGTTATCTAAAGATGATTCTTTTGTATCTGATGTTTTTATTGAAGATATTGACTTTGACATATATATAAAGACAGTATTATTTTTAATTTAATTACTACCTAAACAATTAAATTAATTATTATATTTTATGTAAATGTGTTGGCATTCCGTGACCAAATAAAATCATATATATTAAAGCTAAAGCTCCAATTAAAATACTTCTATTTAATGACATTACATTCGATTGTTTTACACCTTTTTACATTTCAAACGCCGATTTTCAATAAGCCTCGTAATCACTTATTTTTGGGATTCTATTATTCAGTGCTTTACTTAATTTGTAAAAAGTGTAAAATCAATAGTAAGGAGTTTCACCTTACGATGTCCCAACTTAACCCAGTGAAACTGGTGAAGGACGAAATGAGTAGCATTTGTGTCACGCTTTGTTTGACTTTGGGTCTCACGAAACACTGCTAAACAATCTTTAAAAGATTGGAAGTAACCTCATTTATTATCATTATTACTTAATATACAATATTGGCTTGCCTTTAAGTTATTTTTATTGAGAAATATTAGGCGTTTGAAATGTTAAAAGGTGTAAAAAAATTTCATGATAACATAAAGAATTATAGTTATAATTGCGGCGTGGAAAAGATGAGATAGAGCTGTTACCATTATATTATATACCAAGAAAAAATTATACTAAATCATAATAAGGGTTATCATTAATTTTCATTCCACAATATTCTTGAGGTGATTTTTTATAATCTACTGGGTCATATATTCCGGATTCTTTTGCGTTTTGTAATATCCATTTAAAATTTTGCCAAAACTCTTGCTTATGACCAATAGATTCAGTACAAACGTGAGATAATTCATGAAGTGCTACAAATGTTAATGTGCTTATATCTATTAATCTATTTCCTTCTTTTTTTGTATTTAGACAGAAAGCTATTTTTTCTCCTTTGTTTTCACTAAATGCAGTTAGTTCACTTGTTGGTAAAGTTTCACTAATTGTTTTGGGATTAAACCCTTCAACAAGTCTTACAGTTCTAGGGTCTTCTGGTTTTTTTTCTTTCAAATATGCTACCATATCCTTCATTTTTTGCGTAACTTGGGCCAAAAGATTTGCCGCGAGTTCTAATTTCTCTCTTTCTCTAACACAATATCTATTTCCATCTTCTGATGCTATAATACATTTTAAATTATATGCGTCCGATTCTAGATAAATTCTTAAACAAAAAAATAGAACAATTATAATAAAAATGTAAAAAAATATGCTATGTTTATCCATATATAATACCTTTATAAAATGTAATTCAAAAACATTATAATTATTACTTTTTTAAAATTGAGTTAAAATTATTTATTGTAGTATATTTAACAATAAATAATGTTTTCAGAAAATCCTAAATCTAAATTTTGGTCAGATAGAAATGAAAAGAAGCCTGATGAAGTGGCATTGAATTCACACAAGAAATTCTGGTTTGATTGTGAATGTGGGCATACTTTTGAGAGTTGTCTTAAAAATATTAATTTACTTGACAGATGGTGTTCATATTGTTCAAATAAAAAATTATGTGAATTAAATATAAATTGTAAAAAATGTTTTGATAAATGTTTTGCTTCTGTAGAGAGAAGTAAAAACTGGTCAGATAAAAATTGTGAAAAACCATATGAAGTTTTTAAAAATTCTCATAAAAAATATTGGTTTGATTGTGATTGTGGTCATGAATTTAAAGCATCTTTATCAGATATAACTTCAAAAAAAACTTGGTGTCCATATTGTGCCAATAAATTATTATGTGATGAAAATTTAAATTGTAAAAAATGTTGTAATAAATCATTTGCTTCAATAGAGAGAAGTAAAAACTGGTCAACAAAAAATAAAAAGAAACCCATAGAAGTATTTAAAAGCACTGCTGAAAAATTTTGGTTTGATTGTGATAAATGTGGAAACGATTTTGAAAGTAAATTATGTCATATAACAGACGGATCTTGGTGTCCTAATTGTAGATACAAAGCAGAAGATATTGTTTATGATAAATTAAAAAAGAAATATCCTTTATTACAAAGACAATATAAGGCAGATTGGTGTATAGATAAAAAACATTTACCTTTTGATTTGGTAATTGAAAAGAGAAAAATAATATTAGAAATTGATGGAGAACAACATTGGAAACAGGTTGCTAAATGGAAAACACCAGAACATAATAGAGCAAGAGACATATATAAAATGAAATGCGCTAATGAAAATGGGTTTAGTATAATTAGAATATTACAAGAAGATGTATTTAAAGATAAATACAATTGGCAAAGTGAATTATATGAGAATATTGAAAAAATCACAAATGATAATATAGTTCAAAATATTTATATGTGTAAAAATAATGAATATAAAGATTTTGATATTAATTAAAAAATTATCGTCGTAAAATATTTGATATATTTTTAATTTTATCAGCATATATGCTTATTGAGGACCGCTACCAATATTTAAAGGAGGACGAAGGAAGTCAGGCTCAATTGTGCTGGAATTCCAGGGTCCCACATTGAGTTGAGGGTTAGGAGGCTCAGAGCGGATTTGTAAGTTGGCATTTCTCAAACTTTGTCCGACAGTGTCGATACCAATGTGGTAACCAGCCTTAAGCAAGTTAACGTTAGCAAGCTCACCTTTACCAGAAGGATTTAATTGAGCCCATTGAGAGTTGCTATCCTTGGGTAAAAGTTCAGCAGGATTTTGGATATTAGGTTGAGAGCAAGATGAGGGGATACCAGGCATAGAGGTTTGGACACCATTAGCAGATGAGAAAACTTCGTTTCCATTAGGATCAGAAGGTCGGACGCCTACACTAGCTTGTGCGTTTGTATTCTTGTATTGAGAAGGCATCATAGCAGCAGATTCAGAACCAGGCATACCTTTGGCACCTAAATAACCAGCGAAAACACTAACTCCGTAGGCAATAATTAATAAAACCAAAATGGCTCCAATTCCATAGTCATTCCATAGCTTCTTTAAAGAGACTGTCATTATATAAAATTAATGATAAAATAATTTTTAGAATACATATTAATTATTCTAAACATTTTGTGAAACAAGCATTATTTAAAAATCTTCTAATTCACTTTCTGACACTTCATCAATTTCAGCATCAAATTCACTATCACTATCATCCATATTTTCAATCATATAAGTTTTCTTAATGTTCTTTGCTTCTAAATAAGCTAAAATTGCGGATCTTTTGGCTTCCTTTGCTTTTTTTCTTGCTTCCTTATATAATTCAAAATATACTTGATTCGGTTTTTTAAGATGTATAGTTCCTAAATTATTCTCTAAAGACATCTCATTATTATTCAATTCTTTAAGTTCATTAGTATTCTCCTCAATATCTTCATTTAAATCTTCAAAAACTAAATCTAAAGTATTATTTTCTTCTATGGGTTCGTGAAGTTTAACATCTTCTTTAACGTCTGATTCAAGTAAAATATCAATAGGCTCTAATTCATCTAAATTATCTTCCATTTTTTCTTTTATATTCTCATTTGTAACTTCTTCTAAATTATTCTCGTGTAAAATAGTATCATCTATTTTAGTATCATCTAATATAATGTTGTCTAATTTTGGTTCATCTATTGTATAATTTTCTGCTAAAGGTTTAACTGATGATTTTTTCGAGCCGTTTACTTTTATCAAACAATTATCAAATAAAGGGTCGTTGTCCAATACCATTACCTGCTTTAGCTCTATTTCAATTTGAAAATTTCTAGCTGTAAATTTAATACCTTGTATTTCTAAAATTGAGATAATATTTGTTTCAGTGTTAATTTCTTCCATTGTCATCGGTATCTCATTTTCATTATAAATTTTAATAGAAGGTCTATTATTATCATTGTTCTTAATATTCGTTCTTACTAAATAAAATTTACCAGACTTATACACACGAATTGTTGAATTAAACGCACTTTCAATATCATTTTCTTCTAAACTATTTTGAAACCATGTGTCTCTTCTATCGAAAATTAATTTCTGACATCTTTCTTCTAAATTTTCAAACCAATTTATAATGCTTTCCGAATTCTTATCAAACATTAAATCACAATAATATTTTTTACCAGTCTTAACAAATCCTTGTCTTGTTAGACTTTTACCCGCTTGTATGTATAAAGGTTTTTTATTATATTCAATTTTAGTAAAATATGCGCCTCCTTGGATACCACTAGGATGTGCTAAAGAAAGCTTGGTAAAATCGAAGTTTTCAGTTGGTTCAATAATATTATCCATATTATTCAAAATATAGAAAAATTTAAATGTAATAACACGCATAAATTAAAAATTAATTATAATTTTATTTTGATTTAGTATGAAAGACTCTTTAGTTCAACAATGTTTGGATATTTTAAAACGGGATGATATAAAAAATGAATTTAAAATGTTGTTAAAACCTGTAATCGATTTTATACTTTATGAAATTTATCCTTACATTTATATTACAGTTGCTTTAGTATTTTTAATTTTTGTAATGATTTTAGCTATTCTTATTATTTTAATAATGTTATTACGTAATAAACAATTAATTACTAAAATATTTAATTCATAAACTCGCGTTAGTTTTAGGAAACTTAAAAAATAAATTTATATCGTAATTTCTATTTTTTTACTTTTAAATTATTTTATTCTCATCAATTTATATAATATGGCAAAACATAGACATAGTCGTAGACACACTCGTAGACATATAAGTAGAAGTCGCAAAATGAGAGGTGGTTCATATACTTCTGCTTCCACTTATGGTGCTTATGTAAATGGAACCCCTGATTCACAATTCTCTAGAACATTTGATGCAACTGGACCTTATGCCAGCAGAGCTGGTTCAGAATATGTTGGAGCTCAAGGACAATGGTCTCAACAACAGAACGTACCAACATCGCAAAACTTATCTTTAATTCAAACTGCTGGAAGACGTAGAAAGAATAGACGTGGCGGATTTTTTGGCGAAGTTATTAATCAAGCTATAGTTCCGTTGGGTCTTTTAGGATTACAGCAAACCTACCGAAAGAAGAGATATGGTGGTAAAAAAAGTCGCAAACATAGACGTTAAAAATTTTTAAGGTTTTTTTATATTTATATTATATTTTGTATTCCTATAGGAATTAAATGAATTTTGAAAATCAAATTCAACAATGGGTTCAACTCGATAACCAGCTTAAGCAAATAAATGAGAAAACAAAGGAATTAAGAGAAAAACGTAATTTACTTGAAAAAAATATAACGAATTATGCTTCTTCAAACAATCTCTCTAATGCGACAGTTCAAATAAATGATGGAAAACTTAAATTTGCGAATACAAAAGTTGCCGAACCACTTACCTTCAAATATTTAGAAAAGACCTTAGGTGAAGTTATTAAAAATGAAAATCAGGTCAAGCTTATAATGGAACACTTAAAACAGAAGAGAGAAATTAAAGTTGTTCCTGAAATAAAGCGCTTTTCTAATAATAATTAATATATAAATAAAATATATATATGAGTGAAATTGATTATATAGGAGCGAATGAATTGGTATTTAATACAGATAAAGAAGCTGGAGTTTATTCCGGCGGATTTAGTGTGAATTCAATTATGATGAAATCTGGATTATCTCCAATACTTACAGTAAATAAACCTTTACAATCTGGAGGTTCCACTAAAGTTTCTGATTTATTTAATGATTTAGTTATTCCTAACTGGGCATTAAGTTATAGTATGAGGGGCGGAGCATATAAAGAGGAATCAACTGATTCTGACAGCGAATACAGCGATGATATTGATGATGAACTTCATGACAAATTATTAGGTCTTGTTAGAGAACACGATATTAAAACTGCTGGGACAAAAAAGAAAAAAACAAGAAGGCAAAGAGTTTCTAAAAAATCAACGACAAGAAAGTTGTTATAATTTAATATTAAATATTAAATATTAAGCAAATATAGTAGTATGTATTTTAGATTAATTGACCATCTTCCGGATAATTCAGAAGATGGGCCACTAGAACTGAATATATGTTTAATTTGTTTGGAAAATGTTACATATGATAATTTACGACCCATAGATTTTAAAACACAAAACACATTTTTAAAAAGGTGTCAATGTGGCGGATGGATTCATCTATGCTGTTTATATAAATGGTATCACATAAATAAGAGTTGTCCAATATGTAGGTTATATATGAAAAAATCTGAGTCAATTATATCTGTTGTTTGTTTTAAATTTAACAACTTATTTCGTGATAATAGATTTTTATTTTTTTTGATTCGTATTTATTGCGTATTTTTATTTATTCTTATAATATCATATAGTTACGATATTTATCAATCATATTTTATATCAAAGAGGTGTAATGACAATTATACGTGTAAATATGATACAATTGAATATGATACACCTGAATATTTTATATAATTTAACAAGTTATAATTTATATAAAAATTAATATTTATGCTGAACCCCATGTATTATAGTTAAATGGGGATACTAAGATTTCATCAACTTTATTTTTCCAGAAGTCTACACGTTTTTGAAAAGCTAAATCTTTTGCTGTTTCAGGATATGGTGTAGCAATCTTCATTAATTCCTCTTCTTCTGATGTTATTTTAGGTTTATTACCGTAACAATTTACACCAAATTTAATATTAGGATTAGCAATATATCCTCCATTTACACCAGTTCTACCACAATCGTTTTCGTGTCCTGGTATGGTTTGTAAATTGTCATATGTTTTTTTTTGTGTTGGGAAAAGTGCTAACTGATTAGCAGACCAACCATAATTACACCATTCAGCTCCACTACCGTAAGCTTTTTCAATTTGGTCGTATGTCGCTAAATCAGCTCCATAGGCTTGACATACTGCCTTAGCATTTTCATAATTATAATAGTTACCAGGAATATTAAATACTTGTTTCTTAAATTTTATTACAGGAACCGTTGACGGTTGATATGTACTTTGGTCTACAACAATGTCAACCTTTGTTTTTGGAGAAAATAAATCTTGAATATAAGCAGTTACATTTATACTAAAAAAATATTGGAAAGCATTTACAATAATTAAAACGATTAAAATAGCTACAATAATAATTCCCATTATATTTGAACCACTATCATTTCCATTTCCTAAACCAGACGAACCACTGTCTAAAGATGAAGAAAATACATAAAATGCTACAATAATCAATAGTATGGTAATAAAAACAATAGGATTTAAAATGAATCTGTTTAAATAATTATACATATTAACTGGATCTGTTGTTGATGTTGTATTTACGACTTCCATTATAATATATAAATAGTTAAAATAATAAATTATAATATAAAATTAACTATCTTAAGTTGTTTTCTTTCTATAAAATAGAACATATGCTTTCGGGGATATTATAGAGTCATTTAAACCCACTTCCGTCACGCTCGTATCGTTAAAATGATACCACTTTCCATTAGCATTTTTTACATATGATGTATAATGACCTCCCATAACTCCGCCACTATGATTACATACACCATAAAGTTCATATTTATATGATTCTTTTTTATATCCAATAACATATTCAGATAAATCTAAATCATCAAGTGGAAATGAAATTAAAATTTGATTCTTTTGAAAATTAGCATTAAATCTTTTAAAGTCTATTACTAAAATGTTTGGAAATGACCAAAATTGGATTTTTTTCCTAATATTTATTCTCTCTTTCGTTTCTGAATTATACCACCCATTTTCTCCTTCCATGACTTCGCCTTCAACATAAAGATTAAAACAATCAATTAAAGAAGGTGATTTATTATTAGATGGAATTGGTAAATCGACCATAAAATATGGTTCTGGAGTTAAATTAATTTGTTTTCCTGTTTCTAAACTTGTTATCTCTGAAACATGAATAGCATAAAATAAATTCCATATTTCGGAATATTCTTTTGAATACATATTTTTTATCATTTCAAAACATTTTATAGCAACAATATCCGTATCATTTTCTGGCTTCCCAGAGATTGTCATTTTGATTTCTCTCGATAATGATGTATGAAAACAATCAATTAAAAATAACAAAAACTCCGGTAAATCATTTTGAGAATATCCTGTAAACATATCCACGCCTTTTAATTCCGAGACCTTTTGAATTGTCTTTATAAATTTGCCTGGAGATACAACACAGTTTTCATTCCACATTATTTTTCTAAGATTATCCCACTCTAAAATCAATACAGAGTCATATTTTTTTTTCAACTTATTTTTATATGTTTCTTGTTCCAAAAAATTGTTTAAATCATATGTATGTGATAGTACCTGTATACAAGAATTTATAAAACATGTGTTACCTAGATTTGCTAGTCCACTTAATCCTTTATTTTGGTATTTTTGTTTGTTCATTTTGTAATATTTATTATATAATAATACATTTAAACAGATTTAATAATATATATAATATATGAATAATACTACTAGAACATATGATATCAGTAATGAACAACTTTTATTAATTAATATATTAAACACAATGTATAATGATAATTTAAGACAAATTACAAACTTAACTAGTTCTAATATAGAAATTAGGAATTTAATCATTAACATACTTAACACAAATAACAATGCTACACGTAATAGCAATGCTACACGTAATAACAATGATACACGTAATAACAATGATACACGTAATAACAATGCTACACGTAATAACACTAACAATAACTATAACTATAATAATAGAATAAATAATCAAAGAAATATTTTTAGAGATAATAATATAACAAATGAGATTTTAAGTAGACTTTATGTAAATACTACTCCTTATATTATTGATAGTGTTGAACAAATTAGAATTCCTGTTGATCGCAATTTTAGTAATAGAAATATAAATTTAAATAATAATAATGACTATTTACGTTTATTGCGAAATTTTTTGGATCCAGTTGAAGTTTATCCCACCCAATCTCAAATAGAAACCGCAACAAGAAGAGTAATGTATTGTGACATTATTTCTCCAAAAAACACATCATGTCCAATTTCATTAAATAGTTTTAATGATAATGATATGGTTACTGTTATTCGTCATTGTGGTCACATATTTAATACAGATGAATTGAATACATGGTTTACAAGTCATTGTAATTGCCCTGTTTGTAGATATGATATTAGACAAGATAATTCAAATGTTTCTTCCGCTTTTTCTTCAGAAAATCAAAACAATTCTAATACCAGTTCTTCTCAACCATCTTCTCAAAATAACAACACCCAAAATAATTCCTTAAACTCAAACACAGAGAGAAATCAGTCAATTTTTAATAATTTGGTCGAAACAATTTTTAATGATTACGGTGAAGATATATTAAACAATTTAAATTATACTGATGCTTCAGGTAATGGTGAATTATCTGAACCATTCACATTGTTTAGACAACTTAATAACCGAAATCATCCGTCAATTTAATTTTAAACATAATATAAAGACATTTTATGTTTAAATATAATGCCTAGAAGGTTTAAAAAAATAGACAAAGTATTCGAAAAAATGCTAGGAAAAACTGAAATAGACAGTATTTCTAGTAATGATACCAACGATAACGATAACGATAATGATAATGATAACGATAATGATAACGATAACGATAATGATAATGATAACATTTATCTAGACAAAGATACTGAATTAAACAAATATAAACATAAATCAACTTTTATTTCAGAGAGAATTTATAATATTCTTTCTTATTCACAAAATATTTTTAGATTTATTTTTGGTATATCTGGTATATATTTAGGATGGATATGCTTACATTATTTTGCTTCTCATTTATATGTTAAATTGTGTGTTCCATCAACTGTAATGGGATTTTTGTTGTCACCATTTATGACATCAACACCACATTGTCAAGGTCTTAGATGGATTGTTTATAATGCTGCAAATATTATTAATAATATGTGGATATTATGTGGTACATGGGTATGCTCTACTATATTAAAAATTAACACACAAATAACACACGATACAGCGACATAATATAAATATAAATATTGTATTATCTAAAATGATTTAAAGATATACTACTAATAATATTATTATACAATGAACACATTTAATAGAAATGGAAATAGATGGACTGTTAATGAATTGCTCTCGCTTCAACGAGAATATGAACTTTTAGAATGGACTATTCAACAGATTGCTGTAAAACATCAAAGAACCGAGGCGGCAATCCTATTTAAACTGGAATCAGAAGGTTTCATTACTTCATGGAATAATGCTAGAGGGTTTGATATGAATTCATATAAGGGAACATTTGAAGATGATAATGTTAGTGAAAATTATGATTCTAATGAGGAATATGAAGATTGTGATAATGAGTCTGAATATAGTCAAGATGATGATGTCACTTTTGATGATGTCACTTTTGATGATGTCACTTCTGATGTTGAGAAGCTTTCTGAACGAATTTGGAGTTTAGAAACACAGGTTACTGATATTAAGGAAGTTGTTCAACAATATTTTAATAGTATGATTTCAAGTAACAATAAAAAACGTAACCCACTAAGAAAACAAAATGTTCAAAAATAAAAAATAAAAAATAAAAATAAAAATAAAAAATAATAGACAAAAGGTAAAAATATTTTAGTTTCATTTATTAAAATACTTTTATATTTTCAACAACATTAAATTTATCAATTATACTATTATTTCTTTGTAAAGAATTTA
>Ga0208439_1000176_pt1 | contig 28336 bp, 40 predicted proteins | sample ColrivemetaGS703_FD_187621 | JGI IMG/M metagenome (GOLD analysis project Ga0208439, IMG submission 187621) | Estuarine microbial communities from the Columbia River estuary - Freshwater metaG S.703 (SPAdes) (version 2) | ecosystem: Environmental > Aquatic > Marine > Intertidal zone > Estuary ...
TAGAAATTACCGATTGCTCGTCAACAGATTCAGGAACATCAACTCCAGTTGATTGAAGCTCTCCAGACTCACTTTCTTGCAATGCCTCGTCTGATGTCTTGGCAACTGGTACTGGTTCTGGCATGAAGCGGGTTTTCGCCTCTGGCTCCATCCACCCGATAGCATCTGCTGAATACGAGTCCAGCATCGCCTTGGATGTGATCGGGGTCAGCTTCTCATCCATCTCGTTGAGAGCAAACATCCGTTTGCCGTCTGCCCACAGACCTTGTGCCTCCTGCTTGTTGGCTACGGGGTTGATGTCTTCTGGGGAAACCTCTGGCATCTGGCGTTGCTCTGGCATCCGCACGGCACTCACTGCCTCGTAGCTGAATGGCATTGCTGGATACTCGTCTGGCGACATTGGAACTGCCTTGCTGACGCGATCTGCGCGGTAGGTGCGGTAGACATTGTCACGGCTTTTTACTCCATCCTCCAGCAGGATTGGGTTGAGAACTGCCTGCTCCTTTTGGTTGAGTAGACCGAACATCGTGTTAATGAACTTCTTACGCTCGTCTGCCTCGACCGCACCATACTTCTGCTTGAAGAATTCAATGCTGTCTACGCCTTGCTTGTGGTAGTCCATCATCGCCTGCGTGTCGCGCAAAATCAAATCCACATTGCCACCATACAGCTTCTTGCCGCGTCTGTCCTGTGAGCGTTTCTGGATGTTCTCATGCAGCTTTGTGACGGACATGAGTCCGAATAGCAGGTTTCCGTCCTTGGAGATGGTGACAGCTACTGGAACCGTGTCGCGGAGAGTAGCACCCTGCGGCTTGTAAACTACCTTCCCAGCCTTGTTGCGGGTAGTAGCAGGGAAGTTGATCATGACAACGCGATCTCCAGCACCCTTGCGGATCAGCTTGTTCATCTCTCGGATGATGCGCTTCTGCTCTTGGTTGTACTTGTTTTTAGCGAACATCTCGGTGAGTACATCGTTGGACAACCATCCGGGCTGGAATTGCCCCTCGTCGTCCACATGTGCCTCACCCTTTTCTGGGGCATAGTTCTCCGCCCTCTTCCTCTGCAAGATTTCCTTGGCAGTAAGCCCTGCAAGCGCACGCGAAAGCTCTGTAGCCCTATCCAGTGCCACAGGCTTGCCGTCCTTCATGATCGGCTTGTTGGCATCGTCCACCTGCACCAGCGGGTGAAGAAGCTCGGCATCAATGCTGTCAGATGGGTTTAGCAGGATCGGCGCACCAGAGTCTGGCTTGTCGCTCATGAGAGGGTCAAACTGCCCCGGAACAAGCCCTGCACTGCGCCTGTTCATGTCGCGGAACATCTTGTTGGTGATCGGGTCTCGCTTGACACCTTCTGCGTCTAGGATGCCGTTTCCAGTCACCCACGCACCATTCTTGTCGATCATCCCGCCGCTCTTGAAGTGGAGGTCTTTGAGGACTGGAATCCTCGGCAGGACGGTCTCAAGGATTGATCCAAGCTTGCGCCTAGCAGCACCACTAGAGGCAACCGCGCCAAGCTCACCACTTTCAGCCATTGCAGCGTACTGGTCAGCGTGCTTCTCGATGAAGTACTCCACCGCAATCTTGTCGAGCGGGTAAATGGCATCCCTTTCGGCGTTGGACATACCCTCGACACCAAGACGCTTGTAGTAACCATCGCGGAATGCCTCAAAATTAGGGTCTAGCTTTCCATCCCTAGAACGGAACAAACCACCAACCGTGTTGTTCTTGGTGTCACCTAGGAACAGGGCAGAGATGCCGGGTTCCATGTTGTTCTTGATGACCGTGTGGTGGAGCGTTTCATGTGCAACCAGTGCCTGAATCGGGTTGGTTGACTTCACATTGATAACTGCCGTGTTGGTGTTGGGGTCGTACCTACTAGCACCAGAGTCCTTAAAGGTGTAGTTGAGTGTTGGGTTGGCAATGGCGTAAGTAGAAATGGCCCTGCGAGTGCCAGCGGGAATTGCTTCAAACAACGCCTTCTGGCGGGTGTCGGTCAAGTTGCGCCTAAAGTTGAGTTCGTCACCAATGGAAAGCTCGCGCATGCGCTTCTTGGTTCCCATGAATGCGCCGCCAGCTGCGGCAAACGATCCTCCAATGACAAGCGATTCTGCTGCGGCTTGGTACATGGTCTCTGGACGCATGTCGGCACCATCAGACAGGTATTCAAACATCAAGTCCGTAGGTGCGGCTGCGGCAATACCACGACCAGTCCTGCGTAGCGTGTCGGAGGTGACACCACCCAAGTCTAGCATGTTGAATGTGTGTGCAAACCCACGACCCAATGAACCGGGCGCGGTATGTGCCGCTACACGCTTCCAGAATGGAATCTGACCACGCACATTCTCCATTTCCTTGCCGACATAACGAAATAGCTTTCCATAGTTGGACAGAACCTTGCCTGTCTTGAGTGCTGCCGCCCCTGCGCCAAGTGCGCCAATAATGGGGTTTCCAGCCAAACCAACAACCCCGGCTGCGCCAACGGCAGCGGTGTACATTTGATCTAGACCACGCTCTTGCAGGAAGTTTGTGACTGCCGTGTCGGTCTTTGAAATAGTGTCACCAACACGCTCCAAGGTTGCCCCAACCGCCTTTGCTGGCATAGCTCGCATCTGCCTACCAAGCTCCATCGTTTGCAGAACCTTCTGTGAGTAGGCTTCTGGAATTCTGGTAGCTAGGCTATTGCGTTTTGTAATCAGGTTATCAAGCTCGGATGTAATAGTTGGAAGCGTTGATCTAATTTGATTAGCTTCAGCAGTTACCCTATTTGCGATCTGTGATGCCTTTGCCGATCTTTCGAGTAGTGCTGGTTGAGTTTTTGCTCCTTCAGCAAAATTAGCAGCCATACGCTGCGCAAGATTGACTGTCGGCTCAACCTTTGCCAATGCCGCTCGACTTGCTTGAACAGCGGTATTGCCTTGAGCGATTGCAATATCCATTGCGGCAATGTTACCCATTGTCTTCTGGGCATTAAGCATTGTCCTAGAGGCAAGTGGCACTGCTCTTGATGCCTTTACGGCAAATGCAGCAGGAATGACATTGGTCGGATCACCAGCGATATTCGTAAACGCACCAACCCTTCCATACACCTTGTTGAATTCCTCGTCGCCAAGTTCTTGTTTTGCCGCTTCTGCTTTTTGAACTGCATTATCAATCCCCAAAACAGTTTCGCCAATCTCCCCAGCTTCCATGTTGGCTAGACGCTGGTCGGTCACCCACTGCTGGTAACGAGCCGCGACCAGAGCATCTTTCGAGTTTTTGATGTTAGCGTTAGCTTGATCAATTTCCTGTGGTTGAGGTCTTTGAATGCCAGTTATTTTCTCTAATGCACCATATAATGGCGACATAATCGACTCATCAATAAACTGCCTGTCGGAAGCGAGACCAACATCAATCAAATTTGATGTCTGAATAACATTTTTGTACATGTTTTCAGCTATGGATAATTCCGTAGCTTCTCCACGAGCCTTGAGATAGTCTGGTCTGGAGTCTTCCATGCCCAGCAATCCACCCCAAGTTCTGGAGTTGTATGCCAGACCCATTGCTTGCTGTTGAGCCAATTCCGCACCACCATAAACGGCATCTCCAGCAAACTTTGTAACATTGCTAAGAATTTCACCCGGTGTTGAACTGGATCGGATAACTCCATCCTCCCACAGAATGTCAAATTTCTCTTTGCTTCCGGGTTGCTGAAACCACTCTGGGTTTTCCATCTCCCCAATTGGAGTAAGATACGCCTGACCCTTTTCGTTAATGGTTCCATCATCGTTGAACATTCCAGACTGCTGGAGATTGTAAAACAACTGACCTCTTTCGGTTGGATTCCCATCTTGATCTACCAACCCTAATGCGCGCACGCTATTTGCGTTTAGCGGTTTAGAGAAAACTTCCAATGGTGATTTTGCGATTTCGCCAGCATCGTTTCGTAGCGAATCAACCTCCGCTCCGATTACATCAGTAACGGCTTGCTCGTATGGCGTGATGGACACCATATCCCTGTCAAATTGCGCGTCTGCTTGATTGGCGAAGTTTGATACAACTTGAGGCTGCTCCTGCGGAACAACCATGCTATCCCTCGCTGGCATCTCGGTGAGACTACCAACCTCTGGGACTGGCTGAGGCTCGTAAACATACTGCTCCAGTGGAGTCAGGTCACGGGCGATTGGGGCTTGAACAGGTTGGTTGTACGCCTCAACCAAAGTCTGTGGTTGCAGAACTTCTAGTTGCCCAAGAGTTCTTTGGACATCCTTTGCAAACAAATTAAGTCCGCTTTGGACTTTTTTGTTAAATTCTGGCTTTTCTTCTTCGGGTACATTGAATGCCATTACCTTAAAGGTGGTTTGTTATTTGAATTTATTGAAGAACGAATTGATTCCGCCAACTGTCTCTTCTTGTTTTTCTTCAGGTTTCTTTGGCTCAGTGTCAATTTGAATATCTGAACCAGTTGATTTTTTGTACTGATTCACCCTTTCCAAAATATCAGCCCTAAAAGATTTTGCAGCAGCCAATGCGGTATCATTTCGAGTACCAGCCCCAAGTGGAATTAAATACTTCTGTGCTGCGGCAACTTCACCCTCTCTTGCCACGGAGCTTGGGTCAACAGTCTTTGCATATGCAATTGCCATTTGATATGGAAGCTGCCCAAGTTTGGCAGACCCCTCTGAAGATGCAATTTCAAATGTTCCATACTGTGTGATTGCGTTAGTCAATTGATCTGTAAATCGCAATGCTGCAGATGCATTCTGCTCGAATGTAACATCAGCTTGGGTTTTCTTTGGCGTTTTGTCTTCTTCCTTTTTCTCAAGAATAGGAAGCGATGATTTAGCAATTTCCCTAGCCTTATCTGGGTCTACTTGAGCAAGTGCTGTAATGGATTGTACCAGAGATGGATCAAATTGATTCCCACTTTCAGCAGATTTTTTGGCAAGTTGATTTAATTCCGCAATAGTCGCAGCGGTGGTAGCTTCCTTTTTAGCTGTGTCTGATACTGTGGTGTCTTGTGGTCTGGTTGCGCCTTCACCCTTAATGTTTGATCCGTAAAATTCAGCAATTGCTTCAAAATCATTGCCCATTGTTTCAAAGGCTTTGTTTTGAATTTTGCCCATCAATCCCTGCTCGAAAACATCTGCTTCCGCATTAAATCCTCTAGCCCTTAATAGTGCGATGCGTTGCTGGGCATTTCCAATTTTCTCTTTAGCTTTTGGCCCAGCCTTTGGGACAACCTGTGTGAATGTTTCAAGAAGATTCATAATTATTCAAGGGGGTTAAATCCTCCGTTGCTAGATGCGGTAGGTTTTGCTCCGCCACCACCGCCGCCACCTTGAGATGCCGCGAACTTCTGCTGGCGAAGTCCCATCATTGCGTTTTGGTTGATTAGGCTTTGCACCTCAAAACCAGTCTTCATCGTACTGAATAATGACTCCGCTGCGGAAATTCGTTGAGATAATGGTATCTCTTGGTCATCAAGGGTAGCTTTAAGTTGTCCAATCCCCGGAACGAGGTCTGGTGCTTTAGCTTCCAGCAATCCAGCGATACGGCTTGCCGTATCAACAGACTTAGCCTTTTCCTTTTGTTGCTTGTAGTAATCTCCAACTTGAGTTATCCCTTTTGCAATCCCTTGCCCAAGGTTCTGCATCCCCTGTGCTTGGATCTCCGCAGCTTTTGTGAAGCCAGAGTAATCCTGCACAAACATCCGTGGGTCTATGCCCTCGCCAAGTCGTTGTCCTAATTGCATGTTGTTAGTCTTTCATGAAAGATGGAATACTTTGGTCAAACCATAGTACTCGTTGTGAAATGTTTTCAATTGTGCAGTCCAGCTTTGGGCAATGCGCAAATTTAGGGGCCGACTCCCTACGGTCAATACAAGCAGTACAGGCATGAACATAGTCACAATTATGTGTTCGGTCAACCTTCTCTGACCACTTGCCATTTACCTTTTCATATCGGCTAGTTTGAATTGGCACATTGTTTTCCTCGCAGTATTTGAACACGTCATCGTGCGTCCAGTTTTTCATTGGGTAGAACGCATTGCACTGTCCGGGGTTAATACGCACATCTACGCGCACTCCAGCATCCCCCCCGTAGATTGGGTCAGAGTCGCAGAGTTTGTGGCCAACCAGCATCCCATCCCATCCTGCGATAATGCCGGGGTTCTTTGGGCGGTTATAAATATCCATAGCGCACACCCACGGTTTGCCTTCCTCAATTGGCGTAATGCCAGTAGGGCAAGTCATGTCAGTGTTGTCAAAGATATACTTGTTCTGCACCTCAAACTCGTCGTCAGTTTGCTGGAATGAAGAGAATGTTGGATGCCATGTATAGACCTCAAGACCCCATTCCTCAATTATGCGATTCTGAAATGCGTATTTGCTTGGTTGCCATTGTTCGCGGTAGAATACAACTGGAACCTTTACCCCAACTTTTTTGAACACAAGGTCAAGAAGTGCCATGCTATCCTTTCCACCGCTCCAAGCAAGGCACGGTTTCTTGGAGACACTTAGGCATGTCTCGATATTCTTAATGGCTGATTGTACTTTGTTAAACATTAGATTGCAATAATAGAAGCACCAGCAATAGCCCCACCTGCCCCCATCATAGCGGCATTCCGAGTAGCACTTGACTGCGCGTTAGCTGATTGCGCTCCAAGGATATTCTGCCTGTTAGCCGCACCAAGGTTGAGGAACGCATCTGGCGAGAATAGCTGTGGCCCAACTTGTTGAGCGGATACTGGAGCCCCACCAAGCAACCCAAGTCCGGGGCTATAGAAATTCTGACCAAGGTTGTATGCTTGAGTGCCAAGTGAGGACGCTTGGCTAAGCAACCCAGACTGACGGGCTAGGCGTTGGTTTTCGATGTCTTGTGATAGCCCTGCAAGACCCATAGCACCTTGTTGCGCGATACCACCATATTGTGCGGCCTCGGCTCGGCGTTGAGCAAGGGCTTGCTCCCTGTTCATTACCTCTGCGGAAATTGCTGCATTGCCACCAATCCGTCCAGACGCTGCCGAGGCTTCTCTGGCTGCCTGCTGTGATGAGCGGAGTTGCTCTGGGGAAAGGCGACCAGACCTTCCATATGCCTCTTGCGCTGCTTGAGTCTGAAGCGCAGACAAGCCGCCATATTGCTCCATCGCTTTTTGGGCAATCGGTGTAGCAGTATCTTGATACCCAGCCTGCATTTGACGAGCTTGCTCAGCAAGTCCACCCGCCGCCTGAACCTCACGGGATTGTTCTGGAGAAAGCGATTGGAGCAGCCCACGAACTGTTCCTACATTGCGACCCATGCCAGCAAACTCAAGAGAGCGAGCGAGATCCATCTGCTCTTGATTGAGGCGAGTGAACTGAGGACGGTACTGCTGTTCAAACGCAAGAATGCTCGGTAGCGATTGCTGATAGGCAGTCAATCCAGCACGAATGTCAGCATCGTAATCAACCTTTGGTGGGGCTACTGCTTTTGGTTTCTTTCCCATATGCGTGTTATTTAAGTTTGTTGTAAAATTCGTGCATGTCGTAGCACCTTAACCTATGGGAGTTCTTGAAGTCCCGCTGAAATGCAATGTATTGGAAGTCGTCCACAAACTTGCGTAGTGCCTTTTCCATGTTTCCCGTGCAGATTGTGACAAACAATGTGTCAGAGTGTTCAAACAAGCAGGGTGTTTCTGGTGACTCAGAATCAGAGAAATAGCACATGGAGAAAGAATCGTGATCACAAACAACAATGCCATGACACAAGTGCCATGTGAGAAGTTGTTGGAAATCAATATCATTTTCTTCATAAAGTGCTATCGTTGATTCTAGTGGGGTCATTAAATCTTAATGCAGTAAAGCATTGCAATGTTTTTTGGGCGGGTTTCCGTACCGCCTGTTGCTCCAGTAGTATTTTCTTGGTTAGCGAAGAAGTATTGGTTAGCACCTCCACCTACGGCTAGTGAAGAATAAGGATAAAACGCTGAGAAGTATGAGTGATTATGGCTCTTGATCTCGTCGGCTTGTTTTACACCAAATGTATCAGATACAGTTCCGTCACCATTGGCTCCATTTTGACCAGCAACACCCACACCGCGAACAAAATAGCCACGCAAGTCCGGCAGTTGAAATGTAGTACTGCCATCACCGGCTCCATATGTGGTTCCAATTGCAGTAAAAAGATTGGCATATGTTGTTCTGCTTACAACTGACCCATTAGCACCCAACCATCCTGTCGGCGCACCATTCATGGCAAATGCCATAATAGCACCAGCAGGAAGAAGCATATTAGATGCTTTAGCTTGGGTTACTGCTCCATCTGCGAGCGCATTTGTTGTAACAGCGCCAGAAGCAAGTTCATTAGAGGTAATCCCGCCAGCATTTACGGCGAGTTTTCCCGGAGACACCACTTGCAAGGTGGTTCCTTGGATTGCGTCACCAGTAAATGTCGTTTCATCAATGATATTATTCATCTTAGCACTGGTAATTGTGTCAGTGCTTGTAAATGTGTAGGTTGTATTTACAACTCCCATATTATTTTTGTGATAGAATTTGTCTGTTAGTGATGGAACCCGCCACTTGAATAGAGTGGATCTTAGGTGAACCGATAGTCCTTGTCAATGTGATAGTCCCAGTATAGCCACGCTGACCACCAAGTCTGCATCGGATGCTTGCGGTTTCAGCCTCGCCAGATGTGCTAGGTGATAGAATCTGACCACCAAGGAATGTGGTGGTGGTTCCTATGCTTTCTGCGGAATCTGGGTCTTCAGTAGCAAACGCAATGTCATACTCGCCAGTTTCCCCAGACAAGTTCTGCATTTGAACCTGTGCGTCCGTGAACCTCTTGCGCTCAAGGGTTTTGAAGTCGTACCCACGGCTAGTCACATACGAGTTGATTGTGGGGGTGACCACATCTGTGCTTTCATTCGTTACGCTCAAGCGGTCTACTGAGGAGTCGGCAGCGTCAATCTGGTGCAAGCCACCATTTGCGCTAACGGCATACAGGTTATTCCGCACCCCAGCACTTGCCGTGATGAAGTTCTTAATTAGAAACCTAGAATCTCCATAGGTATCCAGCGATTCCCACCCCTTGTTCAAGAAGTTGTAGATCAGAACCGCGTTATTTCCACGGGCATCATTACCTCCAGCTACAGAATCCAACGGGACTGCGATGTAATAGCGGTTGTTGAAGTAAACTGCTACCGATTTGTCAGCAAGGTTCTTGTTGATGCGGTCGATGTACGGCTGGATGTTCTTGGAAAGCGGTTCCTCCGTGCCACGAAGGTTGTAATCGTTGAGGAAGGTCAGCCCGTAAATGCCCTCGTCGGCCAAAAACAACATATTGTTAGCCTGCATGACCACCGTCTTGCGAGCCAAGCAACCAACCTCGCCAGTAAGCTCCTTAACCACGGTATCAGACAGGCTTCCTTGGGTCTGGGCCACAAGGTGAATGCTATTGCGGTTCAATACCACCAAGGAATCGTCGTAGAACCCGTGCATCGCTACCACATAGTCGGCAGTACCTCCAGTAATACGGAACTGATTCTCGATCTGGTCGAAGGTCGTAGTGTCCAGCAGGTCAGAAACCGCAATCTCGTCGGAAATCTTCCTACTGGTGTAGACTGGTGCGCTAAAAGTGCCAGATTGGGAGTAGTAGAACGGAACGAACAACCTGCGCTGGAAGTAGGTGGCCCAAGGCGCACCGGGCTGGTGCATAAACCCACCTCCTTCTGTGAACCTGCCGCCAAACTCAACCTGACCAGTGCTGCCACTAGCCGATATGTTGGCGACTGGCGCAAGGAACTGGATGTTGGTTGTGCTCGCTGATGTTACTTGGAATTGTTTACCAACAATCGCGGTAAACTCTGGGATAGTTGTCTCGTAAATCACAACTACATCACCAGCAAAAATCGTTAAGTTGCCTGTAATCGTCAAGGAAACCAAACCGCTTGATACTGTAACATGGGTTCCACTAGAAACAAATGTTTGTGGCTGGGTGTAAGCACCACCGGGGGACAGGGTAAACCCATCAGTCATGGTGGCTACCGTGGTTACAAATGTGGTGCTAGTGGAGATCCCAGATGCCACAAAGGTAAATGAGTCTTGGTCGACGATTGTTGCCACCGTGAATGTTCCATTAGGAGGAGTGCCACTAGTAAGCCCAGCGATAACCACGGATGACCCAGCCGTAAGTCCGTGTTCACGAACTCTCATTGTCACCACGGTATTTGGACTAGCGGTCGCGTTGGAGGACGCAGAAAGAATAGCCCTGCCATTGGGGTACCACTCAAGAGCTTGTTGCCCATCCCGCATGATCATCACCTTGTCAAAGCACTGCAACATATCGCAGTTGCTCCCAACTGTGGAACCCACGGGATACGGGATAGTTGTTGCCGTGTAGGGCGTAGTGGAAAGGTCGATCTTCTTCGCCAGAGTCTCCAGCGCAACAATGATGTATTCCTTGTTGGACTCGTTAGGGTCAGAGAACATGCAGGATGCCAACACATCGCTGGCGGCTGCATCGTTAATGTCGATCTGTGTAATCCTTGGAGTCGCCCCTAGTGCCACGGCAGTCACGCCAGTAACAGGAAAGGTCAATGTGTTTATGGTAGCCGCAGTCACAGCCTTAACCCCATTGTTATCCGTGCCAGTAAAGGTAATGCCGCTAACCGTAAGGTTGCCAGCCACCCCAATAGCCAACCCATGTCCAGCCACGGTAATCGTTACCACATTCGCGGTATACGACACAGCGGTGATTGCTCTAAAATTCTGGGTTATGTTCCCAGCGGTCGTGCTAGCGGTGGTAGTGTAAGCTCCATCAGCACCAGCAAGCGTGTATGTGAATGTGTTTGTGGCTACCCCGGCAATAACGAATGTCCCATTTGGATTGGAGCCAGTAGTGTATCCAACGCCAGAAATGTACACGGAATCACCATTGGTAAACCCGTGAGAGTTAGCCGTAACCGTGATTGTCGTACCAGAACGAGTAACGCTGGTGATGGTCTTTTCAACCACAAGCACATGGAACGGAAGGTTCAACGGAGTGCCTCCAGTAGTCAGCACAGGGCTAACAGACACCACGCTCTTGCGCGGCCTCCAGAAGCCCTCCATGCGACCGTTAAGGCTTTCCCTTACCTCGCCCGCCTCCAACTGGTTAAGCTGCAATCTCTGGTTTACGGCAAAGAAACCACGATCACCATCGGCGGCAATCGAGTCGTCCAGCCCACCAGTAGACCGAAATTGCGACATTACGCAAAGTAGACAATAACAACGCCAGAGGTGAGAACGACTTGGCTGAAGTTGCCACCGATACCCAGACCCGCAGGGAGGGTGATCGTCTGCAACCTAGACGCACCAGTGACGTTGCCAGAGGCACTCGCCACGGTCGCTAGCACAGCGTCATTCACAACCTGAATCCAGCGGATGTTGCCAGTATAGGTGGTGGCAGCGGTCGAAAGAACAATGCTTCCACCTTGGCCTTGGAGGTCGTATGCGACAGGAGAGGACATGAATTAAATAAGGTTAAAACCTGCGCCTTGCAGGCATATCTCCAAATGCGGAGGGAATTACCATGCGTCAAGGGGGAACTTGTGGGTGTCATTGACCCCCCATTCACCCCACATTGTGATAGAGAAGATTGAGACGAAGTGGAATTGACACGCCGGGCATGAGCCACTACCATCCGGCCAACAACACCTCCCACGCCTCTCTGCGAAGCGCACCAAGGGAGGTTTCTTTTTATCCTGTGTAGCTCAGCGGCAGAGCAAGCGACTGTTAATCGCTAGGTCGTTGGTTCGAACCCAACCGCAGGAGCCATAAGTCCAGCGTAAGTAAAGTGCCACCCACGGGTTCGCGTGCCGAGGACTAATTGCTCTTGCAGAGGCGCGGGGTGGTAAATGCAAATTGCGAGGGGAAGTCCAACTTGGCAAGTTCCCAGTCGGTAACATTTGGTGGGAATGGATGGAATTGGAGGGGGAATGTGCGTGAGCGGGAATAGGCCCTTTGTACAATTTTTGAAGGGGGGGTTAATCGTCCCCGCTTTTTTTTGTCGTCGGAAATTTCGACCCCCTCCCCCCTACTACTTGTAACAATGTGTATAATGCGGAGTCCTGTTCCACGGGAATCGTCAGCATCTATCGGTGTTCCACGGGATTTGGTGGGGTCGTGACCATCTTCCTGACCTTGGGTAAATGGTGCGGCACTAGATGTGGTGGTGGTGACCCGGCCTCGCGTGCGTGTTTGCGATTCTCTGCGAGAAAGTGGGAACGATTCCCCATGCAAATCCCGCCATTTTCCTAGGATTCTCCCCATGTTCCCGAAGCAGATTTCGGTGACATCCCTAGCAGTCATCGCCAACATCAACGCAACTTCGCACCAGAATGCCCTGTACGCTCTTGACCCTATCATATGGAGTCAACACCCACAAGAAAGCCCCAGACGCTGTGTGAGCGATTCTGGGGCAATCTAGGGGGTATCTGGCGCGGTTTGGTGGAAGATGTTGGCTGTAGGGGTTAGACGAACTCTTGATACTGCCCATTCAGTCGCAGTGGCAGCACCACATCTCGCCTGCCATTTCTGAGCTTGCCCACCTTCAATCCATCCTCGGCGATGAACAGGAGAGCGTCAGCGTCCTGCTCGATAGCTCTGGATTCGCGCACTTGATTGTTGTCGTTCAACTGCGAGGCTGAGATGACTGGGCATTGCAGGTGCTTGGCTAGCTGCTTCAACCCTCCAGAGACTCTGGCAACTTCTTCCTCGCGTGATTCCCTGCTTGAGCGTGAGCCACGGATGAGTTGTAGGTAGTCGACCACGACGAGATCCAGACTGCCGTGCAGGTCACGGATGCGTTCAGCCTCTGCCGCGATGCTGTCTATGCTCTGGTTGGAGCTGGAGTCGATCCAGAGTGGAGCCGCGGATATCTGAGCCACACCCGTCTGGATCTTCTGAAGCTCGTGCTTGGCTGCTGACCGCGGTTGCGTGATCGACCCGTAGTCCGTGTGGGTCATGGTGCTAATCAAGCGTCCGATCACCTCATGCGTCATCATTTCAAGGCTGTGGATTGCGACTGGTCTTTGGTCGCTGATGAACTTGCTGGCGATCTGGAGCATGAGGACGCTCTTCCCTCGGCTAGGCTTGCCTGCAATGACCCAGAACTCACCGGGGCGCATGCCACCGCAAATCTCATCCAACTCTGCGATGCCCGTGGACATGCCCGGCAGCCCACCTGAGTTGTAGTCCCTCAGCATATTCTCGATGAACGCCTTGGATGCCTTGTCAGAGTCGATTGACCGCTGCTTCCCGCTCACCACCTGCTGGAGGCTTTGGAGCGTGGTACGGAACGAGGCAATGGCTCCTGCTGCATCATCCGCGGTTGCGATCTCCCGTGCCGCGGATTGTGCCATCCTGCGTGCTTGGTATTCTTTGAGCGTAGAGACCCACTGCGTCCATCCCGCGGGAGTCGGGGCATAATTGTAGCACTCGACCACCTGCGAGGCTCCACCGATCCTGTCCAGTGTGCCGCTCTCGGTGAGGTGTTGGACAACCGCGATGAGGTCGTACTGGTTATTGTCGGAAGCTGGAAGCTCACGGCATGCCGTCCAGAGGGTCTTGGTGTCTGGATGATGGAATGCATCGCTTGTGATTCCATCTGCGGCTGCACGCTTGAGAAGCGTAGCGTCCTTGAGGATGGATGAGATGACTGCCTTCTCAGAAGTGTGTGCGGAGGGGATTGTGATTGGTTCTTCGTTCATGGTTCTGGTTCAGATTCCGAACTGGTCGGAGGTTTGTGGTTTGGTGGTTTGCTTGTCACGGGCTTGCCATGTCCTGACTGCTGCCTTCCAGCACTTCATGGGAGCCTTGCCCACAACCCAACCTTTAGACTCGTAGTAGTCAATAAATTGTTGGGCCTTGAGAAACTTTGGGGCGAGGCTTGAGCCGTAGGCTAGGACATCCGCCACGGATGGTTTCTGGAATCGCTTCTGATTGTTTGTTGTCCCTATATGTTCTATTGACGGTTCTTTAGTAAGGGCAAGTGCCAACTTGGCACTTCTAGAGGTGTCAGATTGGCACTTCTCAACTTCCAGAGGTGCCAGCTTGGCACTTGTAGAAGTGTCAGCTTGGCACTTGTGGATCTTGTAAATGACCTCGTTGCGACCACGATTGCGCTCAATTAACTTGTCCTCCTCCAGTTGGTTCAATGCCCTAAAAACACCCCGTCGAGACAACCCTGTTTCTGAGGCGATTGTGTCGATGTGAGGCCAAGCAATGCCATCGTCGTTGGCGTTGTCTGCGAGCTTCAGCAAGACCAGTTTCGCCTTGTAATCGGCCACGGGTGTTTTCCATGCCTGTGAAATCATGTGGATGCTCATTCCTGCTCGAAATTGTCTTGGATAAATGTGATGAAATGTTCTATCGCCCGGCTGCGTGACTTCTCTCCTCGGAAGTGCTGCCTCTGGAGGTGTGCGAGTATTTCCCACGCCTCTGGTGACATGGTGATACTGCGAGCGATGCGGTGCTTGCCTTCTGGGAGTGGCTTACGACCACGCTTACTTTGGTTCTGACTCATTGATTTGTTCCTTGATGTCTTGTATGGCTAGTTCAAGCAGGTCTAGTTCCTGCGTGAGTCTCGGTGTTGATCCCAGCTTCTCCCGCTTGAGTCGGCGCATGTATGCCTCCTTGAGTGCGGTTAGGATTAGTCCTATAGCTGTTATTGGTTGGTCGGTCATGGCATTTGTGGCAACTGGGCGACGAGCGGAATTCGGAAAGTGCTTTCGGGAGTCCGCAGGTCGCGCATATGCGCCAGTGTATTTTGGTCATTGGTATGTTGGTGAGTCATTGTCATGGTCTGCGCTTTCGAAAGGTTCAAGGTCAAAAGGCCAATTGGAGATGCGGTACGAGCTATCGAACTTCATCTGTTTGACCAACTTTCCAATCTCATCAAGTTGCGCCTGCAAGCTCATGTTCTCGACGATCAGCACATTCTCCCTCTGCTGTGTCTCACGCAGGATGCGGCACAGGCTTGTGACTCGGATATGCTCTGACGCTGGTCGTCCGCAGCACCCGCACTCGTAGTCCGTAGGTGTCACCCAGTCCTGAAGGCAGGTTGGGCATTCGTTGTGTTCTGTGTTCATATGCCGTGATCTTCTAAAAACTCATGGTTGAACAGGCTCTCAACAATGTCCGGGTGCCACGACATGTAGGTCATGAGCGTGCGGAGGATGGTGACGATCTCGTCAATGGGAGCGTCCCGTGAGAATACGAATTCCATTCGTGAGCCTTCGTTGAGGATCTCAATCTTTATTTTTCGGTCGTATTGCATGTTGGTGTTGGTTGTGGCTTGTTCTTGCGGAAGATGTCCTCGTAGTTCTGCCCGTACACCTCGGCGTTGACCGGGCGCGGGGAGTCACCCTTTCCTGCGCTCATGCTGCACCTCCTTTGTACTGGAGGTGGCACCAGATGAGCCCAACCCACCATGCGATGGCGAGTACGATGATGGCGATGCGATCCCAGCGGACATAGCGGCGGGGTGGGCAGATAATTGGTAGTGGTAATTTCATGGTTAGTAGCTGTGTGTGAATTCTGCGAGGAGTATTGCGGCCTGCACAAAGCCCCATCCTAGGGCTGCACAGGCGAGGGTTTGGGCGATGAGGATTAGTGCTTTCATTAGTGGTGGACTTCAACTCCTTTCTTCTCCAATGCGGTCAATACAGCATCCTCGATTGCCATGCGGTTTACGCTGGTGGAATGCAGCCTGAGTACTGCCATGCTCATGTATGACACAATCGCATACACCACGACATCTGTGCTGCTTTCGATTCCATCAAATGCGGCGAGGGTTAAGTTAACAACTTTGTTTTCGTATTTGTTCATGTTGGTTGGTTCTGGTTGGGGGTTAGGCAATAGCTGGGATAGGAAGCCACTTGCGTTGTTCGTTAGATGCTTCTTGTTCATCGCTTGCTTGTCTTGCTTTGCGGAAATCAATCAAGCGTTGAGCAAGTTCTGGGCGTAACTGCAATTCGCATTTGATATTGTAGTGGGCTTGTGAACGAACACGCTCAAGTGTGTTGTCCATATTCAATCGTGAATCGTTGATGGACGACAGGATGTCATATTTACTATGCTCGATTTGCGAGCGGAGCGTTGCTGGTTCGTTGCCTCGCTCAAGCACTTGGATGTATCGATTGCAGACGATGCGTGCCTCTCTGTTAATTTTGGTAGCGATGGAGTTCATTGGTTGGTTCTGGTTGGGTGTCGCTCGCGGCGACGAGAAGACATTCCCACACATGTGGAATAAACTCAACAGAAAAATGCAGAATTACTGAAAATAATTCCAGAATCCTCTGCAACCCGCTTAAACACTAGGTTTTTTCTACTCCAACTCGTCGTCCAGACCGGGGTAATCGGGCAATTTCGATGGTTCTGGGACGGGTTCGTGGGCAAAACCACGCTCGTCGATGATCAGTGCCTTGGCTAGGATGGCGTAGTTGACCAGATCCAAGCACGCATCTTCCGCAGACTCGTTAGGAACCGAAAGCTTGCCGTCATTCGCAAACGAACGCAGCCGTTGTAGCTTGTCCTGCATGCGTAGCAGTAGCCCGGTGATAGGGTGTAGGCCTAGTGACTCTGATGCTTTGAAGTTAGCAAGCGCATCGTGTGCATGCTCACCTCCAGAGTAGTCGTTATTCTTTACATCCATTATTGCCAACGCTTGTCGGCAAGTTTCTGTGTGTACTTTCAGTAGTGCTGTTTTGTTCATATCTTTTGTTCCATGTTTTGTAGTTATTCTCGTCGGCGTAGAAAGGGTCATTCTTCATCAGCCACCGCTCACATGCGCGGCGCACATCCAAGAACATCTCCCGTGGGAGACCATCTTGAGCTAGTGTTGGGTTTCTGACGAACCTAGGCATGCGTGTTGTCGTTAGGTGGCATTAACCATAATGCAGCCACCATTGCAATCACCAAAAAGTATGTGATGTCGTTATGCATTGATCAGTCGGTGTTTGATTCGGGACATATGTTCGCATGCGTCAACAAACTCTCCTGCGTCCTGCCTGTTTGTGAGTGCTGCTAGATCATCCTCTAGGCAGTCCAAGCAAACCCTTCCACCTCTCGCTGCCCTCTCGCACCCGTCACGCTCGCAGGTGCTGTAGGTGCTTGGCCAAAGCGGGAACTGGTATTGAATGTCGTAGATAAGTTGATCAATGGTTTTCATAGTCCTCGCATTCTATTCCTTTCCTGCTCGATAAGTTGTTTCCATGCCGTCACTTGGAAGTTTTCACCTGCCTGCTCTCTCCAGCGTTCAGCCTCGGCCTTCCAGAGGTCTCGTTGCTCTATCACGGACTCAAGCGTGGTTTGCGAAACTTTGAGTAGGTTTTCCAAGTATTCAATCCTGTCGGTCGCTGTCATTTGGTCGATTATCATGATAGGTCTAGTACTTTGAGTTCGTAGCGGTTGGTCTTCTCGTTCTTCTTCCAGCCGTGGATCAGCACCTTCCACCCAGCCCGGCGGAGGCAGTCAAGGTAAGGTGACTCTGACATCTTCTTTGCCCTAGCTGACACATTGTTCCAGCTGGTGGTCTGGACAGCAATGGTCTCGCTGCCAGCGCATGCCAGTACATCCACGAAGCCGAAGAGATCCTTGCGGCGGCGGGAGAACTGACACCAATGCTCGACGACCTGCACGCAGTCTGTGGCTTTGCGTAGCTCCTTCAGGGTTAGCTGTGTGGGGGAGGTTTTCATGACTTGAGTCTGTTGAGGACGAACTTGGCCTTCTCGCGGAACGATGCGTCCTGCCGGGTAAGCGCGTCTGCCCTCTGCTTCGCGGAGATGATCGTCGTATGGTTTTTCCTCTGGAAGATGCGTGCGGTCTCTGCCAGCGTGTGATGCTCGCTCACCAGTGCCATAGCAAGCGTCCTAGCCTGTGAGGGTGTCGGCTGCTTGTCGTAGGCGAATATCTGGCTGGGGTGTACGCCAAACACCTCTGCGACAGCAGAGATAGTCCTGCTGGCTTTGTTGCGAGACATGCGGCGATCTAGCTCGGCGCACAGCTCGTCGGTCGTGAGGTCATTTACATGTGTTACGGTCATTAAAAGGGTTGCCCTGCATGGAACCCGTGGGCAACGGGTAGAACCTACCTCCATGCTGGTAGAATGGTCAGGCATGGTTGGCTACTGCGTCAATGGCAGAGCAGCGGACGATGACTCCGTTGCCCCTAGCCGGGGCGAACTTGTCAACGCGATGCTCTAGGTTTCGAAGGTAAAAAACCTCCCTAGCGTTAGCGGGAATGACCCGGTAGAAGTCACCCTTGATTTGCGTCGAATTAAAGACAGGCGTTCCGTACCTCAAATCCTTCTCTTCTCGGATGATATCAGGGTTTTTGACTTTGGTTTTTGCGCCAAAATTTAGTGTTCGTTTGATGAATTGCATGGAAAGTAGTTTGCCCTGTGGTGAACCCTCGGAGCCAAGGGGCATGAAGCGCATGTCACCACTCATGCATGGGAATCAGAAGGGGATCTCGTCGGTCTCTTCTGTTGACGCAGGTTTAGCCGCAGCCTTGTCGTCAATCTTGAGCGAGATGAACTTGCCGCTCTTGCCCTCGCGGAGCCAGCCAGCCAGTTGATACTCCTTGCCGTCAATGTCGATCTTGCCCTTGTAGGCTGGACGCTTAGGGTTGTCACCCACATCGTTTTTGAACAGAATGCCCGTATTTGTGTTGTCGTAGTTACTCATGGTTACTTTTGTTTTAATGCCCATTTTGGGGGGGAGATTGTTTGTAGCCCGTCAATTGCTGGCGGGAATGTTTTCGTCTGCACGCACTGGTTCCACTTGGCTAGTGCCTGCATGTAACCCTCGCGGCCAAGCTTGATAAAATCCTCGTCGAGCAGGACGGTTGCCATCTCGAAAGGACGGTCAACTGCCATGAACACGATGATGAACTCGTTGCGTTTTTCGCCAGTGGCGATCTCCCACAAATCGCAATACAATGAAGCTTGCCAGTGGTAGCCACGATTGATGATTAGCGATGTGAGTTGATCCAAGCTTTCAATGCTCTGAGTTGTTTTCAGGTCGATCAGCGACGAACCCTCGGATGGAACTAGGTCGATCATACACTTGCAGGGGGTGCCAAACACCTCGGCAAACACCGCGACCTCGGTCTGGTAGTCTGGCAAGTGTTCAATTGCAGGATTTTTCCTAAACGCATACCCGGCACTTTCGGCTCGGATGTACTCGTCTGCGGTTATGACCTGAATGCCCGTCAGCGAATCCCTCCACTCCCTAGCCTCCTTGGTGCGGAAGTCAGAGTAGGGTGAGACGATGTACTCGGTCTCCAGCTTGTGAGGCTCCAAGCATGCCGTGTGGTACAGCGTGCCAGTCCGCATGGCGGGGGTGCTTTCCTTGTCGCGGCTCTTATTGTACCACCTGTAGGGACTCTGATTGAAGTCCCAGAGCAGGGACTTGGATACCGGGCCTGATAGGTCTCTGGGGGTAGCTGTGCGGGTGTAGTATTCCTCGCCTAGTCCTTGGATGATCTTGCTCATGCCGCACCTCCCTTCTGGATCTTCTTGGCCTTGGCATCCAAGCTTGCGTTAGCCTTGACCAGCACGGGCTTGGTCAGCTCGCTGAGGGACTTGACCGCGAGGTACTTGAGGAAGGCTTCCTCGTCCACGCCAAGCCCCTCCATGCGCTCCTTGAGGCTGGAGATGTCCTCCTTGGTCGCTGCAGCAGCAGGCTTGCTGTGTGAGGCTGCCTGCCCGTCATCATCCTCCTGCGCGATGCCAGTCATGGCTGCGAGGGCGTAGCGGCGAAGGTAGGTGGTGCTAGCTCCAACGCCCTGTGCGTCTGCTTTAGCTGGGACACACGATGCGGTGGAGCTAATGTGGCCACCCTCGGCGTGGAGGATGGTTGTGGTGACGCTGACAAGCGATCCATCGTAAGCAGTGCTTTGGATGATAGACAAGCCATTGGCGGCAAACACAGGTCTCACCGTGTTCAACACTTCAGCGAGGTCTGCGTAGCGGTTCTTGAAGTGCGGATTCACGCTACCCTTGGTTGCGTTCTCGACTTCACTCTGTGCTTTGGATAGGGCTTTCTGTAGCCCTGCGGTTGTATGTTCTAGGTTCATTGTTTTGGACGGGTGGTTTAGCCCGTTGCGTGAATGTTGCCACATGTGTACACCCGGTCAATATCTTTTTTTGCGCGTGATATAACCCTCTGCGTTCCAATGTCTTACGACCTGCTTTGGCTGCCAGTCTGGGAGCATGGAGCGTGGATGAGTGTCGGCACAGGTCTTGCAGGTGATGTATGTCACGCCCGGATCGTATCGCAATTCGACTTCAGATTTCTTGTGGCACGAACACTTGCGCATGAGGCGGCGTGCCTCGTCGAACTCGTAGTCCTCGTCGGTCATCTGCTTCGTTCCGCCCATATCAACCCTGCGTTAGCTGCGGCGTAAGATAGATAAACTAACGCCCAAGGGGCATCCCCCTTGAGCGCATAGCTTGTCCCAGCCGCAGTGTATAGCACCATCGCGGCTAGGACGATGACCTGCTCAAATGCCATCAAACGATGCTGTAAAAGAAGTTCCTGCTCGTCTTGCGTACTGTCAGCTTGCCCTCCTTAACGGCTGCGTTGAGCCTGCGGCGGGATGCGTGGACACCCATGTTAATTCTATCGGCGTACTCTTGGAGAGTAAACTCTCCAGCTTGACGCTTGTCGCTGCCTCCCGTGAGCAGGAGGGCTTGTTCTAATGCTTCTATCGAGTTCAGTTGTTTTGTTTTTGTTTTCATTGGTTTGTTTTGTTGGTGATGTTAATCCGACAGCGTTATATATGCTCCGACAAATATCACTGCGAAAAATAAAAAGGTTAAAAATGCTATTGTAGCCATTCGCCTACATTGGTTTGATGTTGCCGTGCGGCTACAGGATGCCCATCGGGGAGATCCAAGCATCACCCTCCTTGATTACATTCCAAGCCTGCCACGATCCAGTCTTCTCGTTGATGAGTCCGTACAGGAAGCCGTTGCGCCACGCTAGTTTAGCTGGGGTTCTATCGGCGTAGGATAGCTGGTCAATGTCGGCAAGGCACCCAACGCTGAATGCTGCCTGCCCGTCCACATGGCGACCGACATAGACATCGGGCTTGTGGACATGCCCGTGGATGCATGGCCCCCAGTTCTCGTAGTGAGAGCGAGCAGGGTACATGGTGGCACGAAACCCGTGTATCAATTTTGGGCCACCCTCTGGGAGCATTAGGTACTTGCTCACATGGTAAGGGCAGGTGGTGATCTTGAGCTTCTTAAACTCGTCCTCAATGTCACGCCACAAAGTAGCACACCTCTCACGGATCATGCCGTCAGAGCAACTTGTGGAGTGCAGGGCTAGGCGATCATCGTGGTTTCCAATAGTTAGGTAGTTGGGCTTGAATTCCCGTAGGAAATCCATGCCCATCATCACATCGTCCGCTATGCCATCTGCACGCTCCTCAGACGAAGCTCCCCGGCGAAGGGGGGCTAGGTCGATGAAGTCACCAAGGTGGATTCGGTAGTGTGGCTTCCATGTTTTAGCGAAGTCTAGTATCTTCTTTTTAGCCTCTTCCGAGACTAGGCTGCCGTGGTTGTCAGCAGCGACGAGGAACTTTTTGTAGCTCATTGTTTTGTTGGTTTGGTTTGTTGTAGTCTTCCCCACGCGGGGAAGAAGATGTGATCAAGGCAACGGACAACCCCCTCCTCCACTTCCTCAAAAGGCTTACAATGCGCGATGCCCCCAATAGCGAAGGCGGCGTGCATCATTTCGTGGCGCAGGGTATCGGTCATGTCCTTGATATTCCCTTTCCTAATGGAGATAGTGAGATCGTCAAGCGAAAAACTACCGAAATCCTCAAGATTCTCGACAATGACAAGCTTCACACGCAGTCCGCCGATTTGAATGTGCTTGGGAAAGTTCATCGTGTGGCTTGTTTGGTGTTGACTTGTTGCATGATTGTGCTACCATCTACGCATGGATACCAAACAATGTGTTTCATGTAAAGAGATTAAATCGCTAGAGCAATTCGGTCAACAAAAAAGGGGTCTTTGTGGAAGGAGATCCAAATGCAAGTGTTGCATCAACAAATACAACCACGAATATCACATGAAAAAATGGTGTTCGGATGCAGAGTACCGATCAAAAAAGATAAACATGGCAATGGAATGGGTGAAAAAAAATCCAGAAAAAAGAGCTATTATAGCCAAAAAGCGCAACAAAAAAGCCATACAGCAAAGTCCAGATAAGGTTAGGGCTAGGGCATTGGTAAATCAAAGGGTGAGATTCAAAAGGATTCCAAGAGCGTCTGATTTACAATGCTCAAATTGCGGTACTCAAGCAAAACACTATCATCACCACATGGGGTACGATTGGGAAAACCGATACAATGTAATTCCTGTGTGTATCGAGTGCCACAACTTACTTGATATGGCTACCGAGTAGCCTGAAAGTGCTGGGCATCGTAACTCCAAAAAGCACCCGCTGGCAACCATCCCTCTTTAGCGAACGCCTCCATTATTTCAATTGGCATATTTGCGGACTTCGGCCACGATTCACGGAATTGATTGGTGCTTGGAGCTAGGTCAATGGCTGCACCACGGGCGTGCAGGGATGGCAGGGAACCGCCTCGCATTGGCCTATTGTTAAAGCATCCTGCGTACTCCTTCAGCACCCACGCATGCGGTGTCTTGCTAATGCGCTCCAGCACCCTGTGGAGGCTTGGTGCGACCTTGTGGTGACATCTAATGGTTCGCACATCCTTGCCGTCATAGCGGACACCTAGGTCGCTCACGACAAGGCTAACTAGCTGGGACTCGTCTCCAGCCTTGCCGTAAAAGGCAGTCAATGACGCTTGGTCAGAGTTAGGCCAAGGGTTGCGTTCTAGGGGCATAAATGCCCTCAGGTGGGCTTTGCACCTTGATATGGACTTTGGCCCCCAGAACCCGTCTGGAGTGGCTCCTATGCGTTTCTGAAGCTCAATAATTTGGTTGTGATTCATGACCTATGTGTATCACAGGTCAAGCTCACCTTGACCTACTCAACGCTTTTTAAGCAACTTCCGCAGGGAAAGCAAGCCCACGATAATACCTATGACGAGGGAGGTGATTCTCAACCCCCACTCGACTTGATCCTGCATGGAGGTGATCAACCCCAGAACTGGTGCTACGCTGCCCACAATCCCGTGTGCTGCGTCACGCGCATGATCCGTGATCATTTGTTGTCCCTCGCCTTGATGAGGCCAATGCCTGCGGTTACAGCGGCGAATGCGCCAACGAAATCTGGTGCGCCACCTTTAAGGATTTGAATGCCAACGTTAGAAAGCGTTGCGACGATAGTAAGAATTCCAAGTGCGGTAGTTTTCATAATATATTATAGTGTTGCGATTAGTTGATTGTACAGATAAAGATGACCAGCGTTGTTAATGTGTACTCCATCACCAGCGTTATATGTTGGCTTGATCTCAAGTGTCGCAGGGTCTGCCAGTTCAGCGAAAGTATTGACTACTTTGGCTCCATAGGTCGATATAATAGCATCTGCAGTATCCTTTAGAATTTGTCTTTTTGTAGAATCAGTATTTCGTGGTTGTGTGGTGAAAACTCTGTAGTCAATTCCCAAATTTACACACAAATTTACAATAGACGACAGCACCGTCATGTAATTTGCCGTGGTTCCGTTTGTTTGGTTGATGAAATTGCTGGGGAAGTTGATTAGAACAAGGTCGGCTCCAGCATTTGCGGCGAATGTGATGTTCTTCAATGGGTCTGGCTGATCATTCCAGCCAGTTGGAATTGTGTAACCAGTCGGAGAAGCGTTAGCTACCGTTGTGCCACTAACAGCAATATTGGTAGTTGTACCAGTGCTGGCGTAATATGTGGAAAACTTAGATGCCCATGAATTTCCAGATGTGGCTCCAACTCCGACAGCAGTGCTCGATCCAAGTATATACGCAGATGGAGTTGACGGCTGCGGCGGAGATAGAACGGCGTTAATTTCTGAAAAATACGAGTTTACTCTGCTTTCAAGTTTAACTAAATCAACTGCTTCCCCGATTGAGTAAAACCCGATGGAAGATGCCGTTGGGATTTCAGCGGTCGCACCATTGCTTCTAGCAAATACAAATACCCTATTGTCGTTTGGTGTTTGAGAAGCATCATTTTGCGTCCCACTTGAAGATCTAAATCTATACGAATAAGAAGTACCTACATTTCTTGAGTGTCCAACAAACCCAGATTGATGTGGTTGACCAAGAATTAATGATGTCGCAAATCTAGATCTAAGTGTGGCGTTTATTGCGTTCTGGCTTATGGTGTTTGCTCCACTTCCAGTAGCACCAGCCCCAATATATGCAGATATAACACCAGTTACAGCATTTGTAATATAAACAGAATTATGGTTGTTGTTTTGTGGGTCAGCATTGTTAGGCCTATTTGAATTTAGATATTTGGTAGTACCGTTTCCAACTGCTCCTGTTGCTCTTGCGTAGTCAGTACCAGCCCCAATAAACCCAACATTTGTCGGAGCAGTGCCTTTGAGTGGTACAAGCGCACCATTAAGGCTTCTAGGCCCGGAAAGTAAACAGCATGATTTTATTGCATCCCAGTTGCTTACTCCGGCGTTTGGGCTTGAGTCCGACTTGCAACCCTTAACGAAATTATTGATTGCTTTTTTAATTGACGATTCAAGCGGAATACCGTCAGCAGCTTGTACTAATGAAATATATGCACTTGCCGCTGGATCAAGTCCACCAGAAAATTTTCCAAGTCGATTCGAAAGCGAGTATTGCATATTACCAGCGTGTTTGCATGTTAGCGTTAGTGAATACTCTATTAGCAACAATCTGTAGTGTGTGTTGCTCGTCAATGCGGATCAACTCGTCCTGCAGGAGACTGTCAGCCTCTTGGTCGGCAATTGCCGCCTTCTCTTGCTGACCTTCAGCCCGGAGGTAGTCGGCGTATGTTCCGTGAGCTAGGTACTGGAACCACTCGGCTGGAATGGCAGATGTCTCACCAGCACTATCTCCGTAGGTGTCGTTAAGCTGTGCCTTGTATGTTACAAAAGCCGTAGCTGGGTTAAGGTTACCAGTGATGATGGTAGCACCAGTAGCGGTGATCATCATGTCGTACTCCTGCACGGATGCCACAACGTATGGTTGCTGGCGATGGACCCGCAGGAACGTGTCGATGGTGTCCTTGCCAGTTTCGGCAAATGGAATGTAACCAAGTGCTGGTCGAGCTGTTCCAGTTCCAGTTCCAGCGGCAGTTGCCACAAAATACACACCAACGTCATTGCTGTCAGCACCAATGGATATAAAGTTGGTATCACCAACGGTGTCGATAAAGTAAGAAACACCAGCAACAATGGCGGTTGCGGCGACTGGATCTGATGAGAAATAACGGGGTTCTCCAATCTTCAGGAAGCGAGGCCAATAGTTTGTAGAACGATACGCACGCAATGCCCTGCGGTTAATGAGTGCCTTGATACGTCCGGTTTCAATACTGGCGAACACCACGCCGCAGAGTGACTGGATAAGCGCAAATAGGTCGGCGTAGGTTCTGGTCTGCATCAAATGTGTCCTGCTCTAAGGTGAGATTGAGACTTGAAGAAGTCACGGACAAACCCACGGTCGTCCCAGCACTCCATCCCGTACTTGTTAGCTAAAAGAAAGTATTCATGCTGCGGAATTGCCCCCACGGGTTTCCCTAGCGGTGATTTTGCATCCTTCATCATGCGTGCTTCAGCGGATGCAGCTATTTCACGTTTGTTTTGCATTGCCTCCTTCAGCGCACGTCCAGAGCAAAGCTCCTTAACGAGTGCATCAGTAAGCGCGTCTTCGCAGATCATTGGTAAGAGAAAAGGGGCGGGAGGGGATTTTAATTCCTCCCACCCCAATTAGGGTTTAGATATTCGCGGCGAGAGCGGCGGGGTCGAGGATCGTCAAGCAGACGAGCCAGTCACCAGCGGTCACGCTGCCAACCGTACCACCGAACTTAGCAAAGATCGGCAGTGCAGATGCGGTCGCGTTAACGAGACCCGGCTCAGTATCAATGGCCGAACCAGTGTTGAACTTAACCTTGTCGGTGTTCGCGTCGAGGTCGAATTCAGCAATGAGGTTAGTTGCAGTTCCAGAAACCGTGCCAACAGAAACCGTCAAGTCAGACGGGCCTGCGGAAGCGGTGTTTTGGAACAGTGCAGCTTGCGTCACGATACCACCAGCAGGCAGTAGGGCAACGGTCCTTTGCGACGAGGTGAGGTAACCCGACGAAGCGAGTTCAGCACCAGTGATACGGAACGAGTGGGTGAAACCACGCGATTCTTGAGTAGCAAGTTGAGGCATTTTCTTATTCTTTCTAGTTAGTTATATTACAGAAGGTTGTAAGCGATCTTGCCGTGTGCTTGCGGGTGTTTGACGACCAGCGTACCAGCAACGTCGATATAGCCACGCTCGCCACCACCTTGGTTCTCAAGGCGAGTAGCACCCATCGGGATGAGGGTGTTAAAGCCAAGATACTTGGGGTTGATGACATAGCCAACACCACCAGTGGAGGCGTTAACAGCAGGCATACAGCTTGGGTTGCCGTTGACGATCTTCACGATACCAAAGTCGGAATCGTAAACGTTCACAGCGAGCGTGATTTGCTTGCTGGTCGCGTCTTGATTGACGTGGTAGGTCACACCAGCAGAAGCAGGAGTGGCGCGGGTGAAGTTGCTGATCACCCGGCGAAGGGCAACATCGGCAACAAGCGTGAGCGAGTTCATCTCACCATTCTTGCTGAAGATCGAACCAATCATTCCGTTGAAGGCAGTTTCGGTAGGAGCGGCAGTAAGGATGGAACCAGTCGGGGTGCGATAGGCAGCAGGAACAGCGTTCGTGGCTTGTGCAGTGTCTTGAATCCACTTGCCCAGTCCGCGCATGCCGTAGGGAGTGCCAGCACCATTTTCAACGGTCATTTCGTTGCTGGAGGCGATGGTGGCTTCGATATCTCTCTTCGCGCTTCTCATAGCCTTGGCTTCAGCCTGAGCGATGTTCGCAGGGCCAACGCTCGTCACTGCTTGTTGCAGGTTCGAGACGAGGTAGTCGCGGCGCATGAGTTGGATGTAGTTACCAAGACGGGCACGGTCGGCGAACTGGTCGCTGAACGAGGTTACGTCAGAACCTTCCGAAACACCAACGGTCACGGGAGCGGCCAAGCTATCAACAGTCCACTCGGAGTAGGTGCTGGAAGCTTTGCCCTTCGACGCGAGCGAAAGAATTGGGGTCTCCTCTGGCGCGAGAATAGCCAGCTCATTGCTAAGATCCTCGCGGTTGGAGATAGCGGAACCTTGACCCGAACGGGCTTGGGGCGCATTTGGTTGGAATGTATTACTAATAGGCATAATGTTAAATAGTTAAAGTTATTGCATTTTTGCAACTCTGGCGGCAATCCAGTCATCAACGGATGTGGATGATTGAAACTTTTGATAGGCTTGATCGGCACTCTTCTTCGCGGTTTTAGGCCCAGACTTAGCTGCTCCAGCACCATACGGGGTTCCCGGCACTTTGGCCTTGGAGATTGTTCCCGCTGCTTTGACTGCTACTTTGGACTTCTGACTGCGATGAATGGATCGGACTGCGTGTGCTAGAATGTATGGGAGTTGCGGCCCAAGGTCTGGAACATGCAGGTTAACCAGCTCAACGAGTGGGTCAGCTAGGAGTGCCTTGTATTGTTTACCAATGTCGGATTCCTCGTCGGCAACCTCTGGGACTTCCTGCGGGATCAACCCGGTGAAGTGTTCATGCATCTGCTTGCGTTGGTCGCGTCTGGCGAGTTCTGCTTGCTGTGCTGGGAGGTATTTTGCCATAGCTTCCCGCGCATTGCGGTTGGCTCGACGAATCTCTTTTTTGGTAAACTCCTTGTCTCCCACGACGATGATGTCTTCAGCACCGTAGTCTTCGTGTTCCTCAAGGATATTGTCGGTTTCCTGCGCGACCTTCTCCAGCTCCGCAAACTTGGACTGAAGACCCTCCACAGACTCAATGTCTCTGAATGGGTTTTCTTCCTGCGGTATGACTGGTAGTGGTTTCGTTTGGGCCTGAGAACTCAGCTTTTCCTCAAGAGCTTTTTTTTGCGCGGTCAACTCACCTACTCGGTGGAGCAACCTGCTGCGACTCTTTTTGGCTAAAGCTTGAAGTTGTTCGGGGTTGAGCGACAACAAGTCTATTTCCTGTTCCTCTTCGCCTTCTTCCTCTTCTACTTCCTCGTCGGACTCATCTGGTTCGTCGGAAACTGCCTCTGGCTCCAGAGACTCTTCCGTTTCCTCCCAAGATTCATCCTCTGGTTCAGCAGCCTCAGCTTCTGGTTCAGAGATTTCCTGACTCCTT
>Ga0208439_1000197_pt1 | contig 26586 bp, 23 predicted proteins | sample ColrivemetaGS703_FD_187621 | JGI IMG/M metagenome (GOLD analysis project Ga0208439, IMG submission 187621) | Estuarine microbial communities from the Columbia River estuary - Freshwater metaG S.703 (SPAdes) (version 2) | ecosystem: Environmental > Aquatic > Marine > Intertidal zone > Estuary ...
TTTTTTCATTTCTTCTGTTGATTTGAAATAATATTCTTCATTGGGCAAACCATATCTATAACCACGCCCTTTTCCAATAGGAGTGGCTTGTTTTTCACCATCTTTTACACACAATAAGATATCATGCGCATTGGCATCTTTTTTGTCTAAGTAAAAGGTGTTGTTTGTTGCAACAATTTTGATATCATGTTTTTTAGAAAACTTCAACAAAGTTTCATTTACAATATTTTCATCTTGCTGATTGTGGCGCATCAACTCCAAATAAAAATCATCTTTAAACTCTTGTTTCCACCAAAGTAAAGCATCTTCCGCTTGTAATTCACCCAGATTTAAAATTTTACTCGGAATTTCTCCATATAAATTTCCAGACAATACAATGATGTCTTCTTTATATTTTTTGACGATTTCTTTGTCTATTCTTGGCACATAATAAAATCCATCAATAAATGCGATGGATGACATTTTTGCCAAATTGTGATAGCCTTTTTTGTTTTTTGCGAGCATAACAACCTGAAATCCATTGTCTTTGATGGATTTATTTTTATGGTCATCACAAATATTAAATTCGCAACCAACAATGGGTTTTATTTGATGTTCGGCAACTTTATTATGATTTAAAACCGTGCTTACAAAATGAAAAGCAGCCATCATATTTCCAGTATCAGTCATGGCAACTGCAGGCATTTTGTCGGCTGCAGCCCCTTTTACAAGCGCATCAATTTGAATGGTAGATTGTAAAACCGAAAATTGCGTATGGTTGTGTAAATGACTGAAATGAAATTCCTTAAGTTCATGCAAGCCTTCAGATGTTGTTTTTGATGTAACATCGTCTTTGAGTTTGTCAAGCCTTTTTTGGATTTTAGCACTTTCTTTTTTTAAGTTTATATGTTGTAAACCAATAGTTTGTATGGTTGTTGGGTTTTTTTCTTTGAATTGTTGAAAGTAGTTTTCTTCAACCTTCAATTCTTCTTTGCTGAATTCACCAATTCGAATCAATTCAAAAAAACAACGAGTAGTTGCTTCAACATCGGCAGTTGCGTTGTGAGCTTCTTTAAAATCTACATTAAATAGATGCTTGTGCAATTCTGTTAATGTAGGAAGTTTGAATTTTCCTCCACGACCTCCTGAAAGTTTACATAAAGAAGCTGTTTTTTCAGTACAAGTATCTAAAACAGGAAGCTTTGTAAAATTATTTTCAATGCCAAGTCTGTGAAATTCACATCCCATAATATTGATATCGAAACTTACATTTTGTCCGACAATAAACATTGTTTTTTTCAATACTTCATTGAACAATGCAAGCCCCTTTTCTAAAGGGATTCCTTGATCTTGAGCCAATTCTGTTGAAATTCCGTGAATTCTTTCCGCATCAAAAGGAATATTAAATCCTTCAGGTTGTAACAAAAAATCACGATGTTCTATCAGATTTCCAAGAGCATCATGCAATTGCCATGCAATTTGAATACACCTTGGCCAATTGTCCGTATCCGTAATAGGGGCGTTCCAACTCTTTGGCAATCCAGTAGTTTCGGTGTCAAAAATTAAGTACATGGTTTGTTATTTTTTGATGATTTTGGAATTTTAAAAGTACAAAATCACATTATAAAAAAGCACCTATTTTCAATGAGATTTATCAACAAAATGAACATTTTAGAATTGAATTTTAAAATCTTTATTTTACATTGATAGAAATAAAAATAGTTGTATATTTGCGCCCACTTATCACGAGTTGATAAAAATTAGTATTAATCGAGGTCGAGAACCTCACAAAATGAATACATTATGTCTGTAAAAATTAGATTACAAAGACACGGAAAAAAGAACAAACCTTTCTTTTGGATTGTTGCTGCTGACGCACGTTCACCAAGAGATGGTCGTTACTTAGAAAAACTAGGAACGTACAATCCAAACACAAATCCTGCAACTATTGATTTAGATGTTGATGGAGCTGTAAAATGGTTACAAAATGGTGCACAACCTACTGATACTGCAAAAGCAATTTTATCATATAAAGGAGCATTATTGAAAAATCATTTAGCAGGTGGAGTTCGAAAAGGTGCTTTAACTGAAGAGCAAGCTGCTGAAAAATTCAACGCTTGGTTAGAGGAAAAAGATGCTAAAGTCACTTCAAAGTCTGAAGGATTGACAAAAGCACAAGCTGATGCTAAAGCAAAAGCGTTAGCAGCAGAAAAAGCAGTTAACGAAGCAAGAGTTGCTGCTGCAAATAAAGTAGAAGAAGTTGCTGAAGCTGAGGTAGCTGTAGAAGAAACTGCAGAAGAAACAACTGAAGAAACAACTGAAGAAACAACTGAAGAAACTACAGCAGAATAAAACGTTTACAACGATAATGCGTAAAGAAGATTGTTTTTATTTAGGCAAAATTGTTAGAAAGCATAGTTTTAAAGGGGAAGTTGTCATCAAATTAGATACAGACGAACCTGAATTGTATCAAGAAATGGAATCCGTTTATGTCGATTTTGGCAATAATTTGGTTCCATTTTTTATTGAAAAAAGTTCTTTACACAAAGGAAATCAATTGCGTGTTCGTTTTGAAGATGTGAATTCTGAGGCTGATGCAGATGCGATTTTAAAATCGGATATTTATTTGCCACTAACCTTATTGCCAAAACTTTCTGGAGATCAATTTTATTTTCACGAAATTATTGGTTTTAAAGTTGTAGATAGGAATTTTGGAGAGGTTGGAATCATTGTAAAAATTAATGAAACCGCTGCTCAACCACTTTTTGAGATTGACAGAGAAGGAACAGTAATTTTAATTCCAATGGTTGATGAATTTATCAAAAAAGTTGACAGAGAAAACAAAAAAATTGAAGTTCAAACACCTGAGGGATTGATTGAACTTTATGTGTCCTGATATAATTTAGGGAAATTAGAGAGGTGCAAGAGTGGTTGAATTGGCTACCCTGGAAAGGTAGTATACTGGAAACGGTATCGAGGGTTCGAATCCCTTTCTCTCTGCAATTATCAATGTAAAGGCATACAAAACCCATTAAATTTAAGGATTTAATGGGTTTTTCCTTTTAAAATTTCAGGACAAATTCTATAGTTGCCTTATTGATGAAAATAAGTATTTATTGTTGCTTGTTTGTTATTTAAAACTATTAAAATCAATATCTTATATGATTTCTACAAACAGACCTTCATCAGTTTTTGTAACAGTTGCAAGTTTGTTTTTGGTAAGGTATTTCAATGTTTTATCCCACTTCTTATTAGATAATCCTGATTGAATTTTTAAATGGTTTAAATCAATTTTTTCTGCTTTGGTTATCATTTCTAAAACAGCTTTTTCTTCAGCATCTAATTCCACTGTAATGGCTCTTTTTTCAGGGCGCATTTGAGGGAAAAATAATACTTCTTGAATGGATTGGTTGTTCGTTAAAAACATAATCAATCTGTCCATTCCAATTCCCATTCCTGCCGTTGGTGGCATTCCATATTCTAAAGAACGTAAAAAATCGTAATCAATAAATTGAGTAGCTTCATCATCGCCTTTTTCTGCCAATTTTAATTGGTGTTCAAAGCGTTCTCGTTGATCAATTGGGTCATTCAATTCAGAATATGCGTTGGCAATTTCTTTTCCACAAACCATTAATTCAAAACGTTCTGTCAACTCAGGATTTGTTCTGTGTTCTTTACACAAAGGCGACATTTCTTTTGGATAATCTGTTATAAAAGTGGGTTGAATGTAATTTCCTTCGCATTTTTCGCCAAAAATTTCATCAATCAATTTTCCTTTTCCCATTGTTTCATCTACGGCAATTCCCATTGATTTTGCAGCGGCTCTAATTTCATCTTCTGTTTTTCCAGTGATATCAAAACCAGTAAAATGTTTGATAGCATCTGCCATAGTCACTCTTGCATAAGGTGCTTTAAAATCGATTTTATGGTCGCCAAAAGTAGCTTTTGTAGTACCGTTTACAGCCATTGCACAATGCTCTAGCAATTGCTCGCAAAAATCCATCATCCAATTGTAATCTTTGTACGAAACATAGATTTCCATAGCAGTAAATTCTGGATTGTGTGTTCTGTCCATTCCTTCATTTCTGAAGTTTTTTGAAAACTCATACACGCCATCAAAACCACCAACAATCAATCTTTTTAGATACAATTCGTTTGCAATTCGCATATACAAAGGAATGTCTAACGAATTGTGATGTGTTATAAAAGGTCTTGCAGCTGCACCTCCAGGAATGGGTTGTAAAACAGGTGTTTCCACCTCAAAATAACCAGCTTCATTGAAAAAAGAACGCATGGCATTGAACAATTTGGTACGCTTTACAAATACTTCTTTTACATGTGGATTTACAACCAAATCAGCATAACGTTGTCTGTAACGCAATTCTGGATCGTTAAATTCATCATAGGTATTTCCTTCAGCATCTGTTTTTGGTAGAGGTAAAGGTTTTAAAGCTTTACTCAGTAATTTAAATTCTTTAACCATTACTGTTTTCTCACCAACTTTTGTGGTGAATAATGTTCCAGTAATTCCAATAAAATCGCCAATATCAAGTAGTTTTTTATATACTTCGTTGTACATAGTTTTGTTTTCGCCTGCACAAATTTCATCGCGATTAAAATACACTTGAATACGTCCTTCACCATCTTGAAGTTCCGCAAATGAGGCATTTCCTTGAATTCTTCTCGACATTAATCTACCTGCAATTACCACTTTTTTTCCTTCAGAAAAATTGGTTTTTATTTCATTAGAATTGGAATCAAGTGGAAATAAATCTGCTGGATAAGGATTGATGCCTAAAGTGCGCAATTTTGCTAACTTTTCTCTACGTACAACTTCTTGTTCTGATAATTGCATTGGGTTTGTAAATTTTCTGAGTTTTATAAAGGATGCAAAGATACAATCTAAAGCATTAATTCACAATGAAGAAAAGGATTAAAAATAACATTGAAGTTGGTAAATCATTAAAAACAGGTTATATTTGTACGTTGTTTTGTTTGAAGCAACAAGTTGTGTTGTTTTAGTACTTTCGTAAAAAGTGCTTTGGTTTTGTTAGCCAATGGAAAGCTTCCCTATTTTGGGACGCTTTTTTTGTTTTTAAAGAGTTTCTTTTTAATGAAAATATCTCTGTTTTATTCTTTTTTCATTTTTATATTTGTTCTTTAAAATATGTAAAAAAATGAAAAAAATAGCCTTGTTATTTGCACTTTTGATATTGGTGTCTTGTAGTAAAAAACTGTTTAATGAGAAATGGACAAAAGAAAAAGCACCCTCTGAATTTAAGGCAGTTTTTGATACCACCAAAGGAAATTTTGAGATTTATGCTAAAAGAGAATGGTCTCCTCAAGGTGTTGACAGGCTGTATTCATTGATAAAAAATGGGTTTTATAGAGATATGCCCATTTTTAGAGTGGTGCCGAATTTTGTAGCTCAATTCGGTATTCATAATGATTCCATTCTCAATAATAGATGGAGTAAATTTGGGTTGGATGATGAACCTGTTTTAATAAAAAATGATTCAATGACAATAGCTTTTGCTAGAGGTGGATTAAAAACCAGAACTACACAAATTTTCATCAACTTGAAAAATAACAATCGCTTGGATGAGTTAGAGTATAGTGGAGTGAAAGGTTTTCCAGTAGTAGCAAAAGTCACAAAAGGAGCAGAAAATATCTTGAAATTTTATGATAAATATGGAGATAAATTGGGTTTTCGTCAAGATTCTATTCAAAAATATGGAAATAAATTTATCAAAAAAAACTATCCAGAAGTTGACTTTATCTACAAAGCAACTATTTTAAAATAATTATAAAACTATGAACTTTTAAAATATAAACTGCAAGCTAAAATTTAAATTTTAATCTAAGAAAGCATTATTATTCTTATGGATTAATTTTTTAGATAGTTCTGTAAAATATTTATAAAAATAAGGAATTGTTTCAATGCCTTTTAAAAAATTCCAAATTCCAAAATGCTCATTTGGAGAGTGAATTGCATCAGAATCCAACCCAAAACCCATTAATATCGTTTTACTTTTCAATTCTTGTTCAAACAGAGCCACAATTGGAATACTGCCACCACTTCTCTGCGGAATTGGAGTTTTCCCAAAACTTTTTTCATAGGCTTTACTTGCTGCTTGATACTCTATGGTATCAATTGGAGTAACATATCCTTGACCACCATGATGAGGTTTTACCTTTACTTTTACAGATTTTGGTGCGATAGTTTCGAAATGATTTTTAAATAATTCTGTAATTTTTTCCCAGTTTTGATTTGGTACTAATCGCATTGAAATTTTTGCATAAGCTTTGCTTGCAATCACTGTTTTTGCACCTTCACCTGTATATCCTCCCCAAATTCCATTCACATCCAAAGTTGGTCTTGTTGAATTTCTTTCATTGGTAGTGTAACCTTTTTCGCCATGAACATCTTTGATATCTAATGCTTTTTTATAATTTTCTAATGAAAATGGAGCTTTAGCCATGGCTTCTTTTTCAGTTTTAGTAAGTTCTTCAACGGCATCATAAAATCCAGGAATGGTAATTTGATTATTTTCATCATGCAGAGAAGCAATCATTTGAGCTAAAATATTGATAGGATTCGCAACTGCACCTCCATACAATCCTGAATGTAAATCTCTATTTGGACCCGTAATTTCAACTTCTACATAACTCAAACCACGCAAACCAGTTGTGATTGATGGAGTATCATTTGCAATTATTCCTGTATCCGAAATTAAAATGACATCATTTTTCAGTTTTTCTTTATTTCTTGGGACAAACCAAGATAAATTTTTCGAACCAACTTCTTCTTCACCTTCAATCATAAATTTTACGTTGCAAGGTAAATTTCCGGAGGTTGTCATATATTCTAATGCCTTTACATGCATATACATTTGACCTTTGTCATCACAAGCTCCTCTAGCAAAAATGGCACCATCAGGATGAATTTTAGTTTTTTTGATTATGGGCTCAAAGGGAGGGGAATCCCATAAATCTATAGGATCTGCTGGTTGTACATCATAATGTCCATATACCAAAACTGTTGGCAAGTTCTTATCAATTATTTTTTCCCCATAAACAATTGGATACCCTGGAGTTTCGCAAATTTCAACATTGTCACATCCTGCTTTTTTAAGGCTTTCTGAAATGAATTTTGCAGTGTTTAAAACATCATTTTTATACGTAGAATCTGCACTTACTGAAGGTATTTTTAGCAGTTCTATCAATTCTTTAACAAACCTATTTTTATTTTTTTCAATATATGATTTAACAGAGTTCATAAGATATTTTTTTACAAATCCAAAAATAGAAAAATTATAGTGAACTGCTTTGTAGTTTGTGAGGTTTGTTTATATTTGCAATCCGAAAATGCGAGCGTGGTGGAATTGGTAGACACGCTAGACTTAGGATCTAGTGCCGTGAGGTGTGAGAGTTCGAGTCTCTCCGCTCGTACAAAAAGCTTCTCAATTGAGAAGCTTTTTTTATTTATTAAAATAATTGTCTTAAGGTATTAACCCTTTTTTACCAAAATCTCTTCAAAATCATCCGTTTTTTGTGCACTTGCAAATAAACCTTCAATTTCTTTAGGAGGAATGGCAAGTTTTCGTTGTTTCATATCTATCCAAGCACCATACACTTTGATAACTGCGGCAAGTTTTCCATCTTCATTAAAGACTTCGTGAACTATTTTCCAGCGTTCACAATTTTTAGATACACCTGCCAATTTCATGTTTACCGTAATATTTTCTCCCATCAACACCTCTTTTCGGAATGAAGTTTCTTCGGTGAATAAAATAGGCCCCAAACCCAGTCTACTGAAATCGGCAATAGTGAGATTATTTTTAGCAAAATAACGCACTCTCACTTCAGCAGCATAATCATTATAGGCAGTATGTCGCATGTGTTGGTTTGGATCAAAATCTGACCATTTTGTGGCAAAAGTTACTAGGAAATTCATCTTTAAAAAAATAAAAACCTAATGCAAAACATTAGGTTATAAGATTAATAATTGTTTATTAGTTTTTTAGAATTGTAGTTTTTTTACTAAGTTTTAGTTCACTCAAGACATTTAACGCTTCAGAAATATAGATATCCTTAGTTAAATTTTTGTGCCAAGCGGCTCTTTTTGATTCTAAATCTTTGTTTTCTTTTACCAGAGCTAGTTCATATTTGGGCGATGTATATGTAACATCAGATTTGAATTCAAAAACAGCAGTAAATTTTTTAGCTTCTTTTTCTTTCGCTTCATTTTCTTTTATAAATTTTTCGTAATTCAATGAAAATGAGGCGTTATCTTGATTTTCCTTCAACCATTTAGCATATTCATTGATTTTGATAAATTTCTCGTTAGAAGCAATTCGCTGTTTGCTGTTATATACAACATCACCAAAATTAGCGTAAGAATTTGCTTGTTTGTAATCAGCTTGTGCCACTTTATCCCAGTCTAAAGCTCCCTCTAGGTCTCTTTCTCCATTTTTTAAATAGCTCAATCTTGTGGGCATCGCAATGTCAGAATACACACCTTCTCTTTGAGTTGATCCTCCATTAATTCTGTAAAATTTTTGAATGGTCATTTTTAAAAAGCCTAAATCTTTATCATATTTTGGGTAAAACTGATTGATAGGTAAAATATTTTGAACTGTTCCCTTGCCATACGTTTGGTTTCCTCCCAAAATCACAGCACGCTTATAATCTTGCATGGCCGCTGCAAAAATTTCAGAAGCAGAGGCCGAAAATTCATTAACCAATACAACAACGGCTTTGTCCCATTGTATTTTAGGATCAGTATCTCTTTTAATGACAGGATTTTCTCCCCGATATTGTACTTGAACAATTGGTCCTTCATCAATAAATAATCCCGAAATTTCGATGGCAGTTTTTAAAGAGCCACCTCCATTATTTCTCAAATCGATAATTAATCCCTCTACGTCTTCTGATTTTAAACGCTCAATTTCTTTTTCCATGTCCTTAGCAGAATCTCTGAAGTTTTCATCCGAAAAATCAATGTAAAAACTTGGCAAATCAATGATGGCATATTTCTTATTGTTTTTCATCACAACACTTGACTTTACGAAAGTTTCACCCAATTCAACAACATCTCTAATAATGGCAATTTCTTGAATTGTACCATCAATTTTTTTCTTAATAGTCAAACGAACTTCTGTTCCTTTTGGGCCTTTGATGAACTTAATTGCATCATCCAAACGCATTCCAACAATGTTTAATGGTTCTTTGTCCCCCTGAGCAACTTTTAAAATGATATCTCCTTCTTCCAAATCTCCTTGTTTCCATGCTGGACCACCTGAAACCAATTCAAAAATTTGTGTGTAAATTCCTTTTTTTTGCAAACGCGCTCCAATTCCTTCTACTTTTCCAGAAATATTTTGGTCAAAAACTTCTTTTACATTTGGTTGCATGTAGGTTGTGTGAGGATCAAAACCACTAACAATGGCATTTAAATATGTTGAAAACCAATCTTCGTGTTCTAATTCTTCAATTCTTATATACAATTCATCCATACTTTTGAGTACTTCTGCTCTTGCTTCTTTTTCGAGAGTTGCAAATGATTTTACGGTGTAGTTTTTATCCTTTTTTAGCGTGTCTTTTTCAAGGGCATTTTGTTCTCGAATCTTGTCTAAAGTTTGTAATTTTAGTTGTTTTCTCCAATTATCGATCAATTCATTGTAGTTTTTTGCAAATGGAAGTTTTTCGTAATCTAAATCAATAGTTTCTTCTTTCGTATAATCAAAAGGTTTCTCTAGGATTCCTCCATAATAACTTTTAGCTTTTTTCACTCTCTCTAAAAAACAATTGTAAACTAAGTTGTAAAAACTTAAATCATCGTTTAGTAACTGATTATCAATCTGATATTTGTATTTTGAAAACTCTTTGATATCCTCTTGGGTAAAATATCTTTTACTAGGGTCTAAACCATCTATAAAAGTTTTGAAAACTTGTTCTGAAAAAGAATCGTTCAAATCTTTAACGACATAATGACCGCGAGTTAAAATATTTTTCAATACAATAATCAATACTTTGTCCTTTTCAGGATCTTCCTTTTTTTTAACTTTTTCGTTGGCAATTATTCCTGAATTGTTGAGTAAAAAAAGGAATGCAAGTAACGTAAAACTCAATTTAAAATTCGACTTCATAAATCTGATGATTAGTTTTTATTTCTTTTGTTTGGAAGTACTAAAATAGTATCTTTTATTTAAAATATTTTCAGAAATTCTATTTAGCAATATTATATAATTTTACATAGCTTTACTCTTTACAAAACGTTAAAAAGAAATTCATATAAAATAAATTACATTTGCATTCAAAACCATAATTATGCAAGAAAAACCCTTAATTTTAGTTACAAATGATGATGGAATAACTGCTCCAGGAATCAGAGCTTTAATCAAAATAATGAATAAAATTGGTGATGTAGTGGTGGTAGCTCCTGATAGTCCACAAAGCGGAATGGGGCATGCAATTACTGTTGATAATGTGTTGACTTGCAATCCAATAACGATTGATGAAGGTCCTCAATTAGAATATACTTGCTCAGGAACGCCCTCAGATTGTGTCAAAATGGCTGTTAGCGAAATTTTAAATAAAAAACCTGATTTGTGTGTTTCTGGTATCAATCATGGTTCAAATTCATCTATAAATGTCATTTATTCTGGAACAATGAGTGCCGCAATTGAGGCAGGTATTGAAGGAATTCCTGCCATCGGATTTTCGTTATTAGATTTTAAATGGCAGGCCGATTTTAGAGAATGCGAAGATTTTGTAAAAAACATTACTTTAAATACTTTGTTGAATGGTTTGCCAGAAGGAATTGTCTTGAATGTAAACATACCAAGTGTTAAAAAAGAAGAACTAAAAGGCGTAAAAATTTGCAGGCAAGCCATGGGTTTTTGGAAAGAAACTTTTGACAAACGCAAAAGTCCATTTGGTAAAGAATATTATTGGCTTTCGGGTGAATTTGTCAATAAAGACAAGGGTCAAGATACGGATGTCTATGCTTTAGAAAATAATTATATTTCTGTGGTTCCTGTTCAATTTGATTTGACAGCACATCACATGATTCAAAAATTAAATTCTTGGGAACTGTAAAAAAGGACATATTAATAGGATTTTTAGTAGCGCTTTTTGCCACTTTTGGAGGAATATTTTTTTATATTGAATATTTTTCTAGACATACTTTTGAACAAACTTTACACATGATTTCTGATGGAAATCTGTATGGGAAAGTTTTGTCAATCGCTGCAATTCCAAACCTTTTTGTTTTTTTTATTTTCCTGAAAAAAAATCAAGATAACAAAGCAAAAGGTGTTGTTTTAGCAACAATTTTAATTGCTTTTACAACATTAATTTTAAAGTTTTTCTAAATGAAATACTACATTATTGCCGGGGAAGCTTCAGGAGATTTGCATGGTTCAAACTTGATGAAAGCACTTTTTGAGGCAGATAAAACTGCAGATATTCGTTTTTGGGGTGGAGATTTAATGCAAAATGTTGGCGGAACTCTGGTAAGTCATTTCAAAGAAAGAGCTTTTATGGGCTTTTTTGAAGTGATTAAAAATCTCACCAAAGTGCTTAATTTTATCAAATTTTGTAAAGAAGATATTGCAACATTTCAACCTGATGTGATTATTTTTATTGACAATTCAGGATTCAATTTACGCATCGCAAAATGGTCTAAACAACAGGGTTTTAGAACCAATTATTATATTTCTCCCCAAGTTTGGGCAAGCAGAGCTGCAAGGGTTGAAGACATCAAAAGAGATATTGACAATATGTTTGTGATTTTACCTTTTGAAAAAGAGTTTTATCGAAAATTTGATTACGAAGTTACTTTTGTTGGTCATCCATTAATTGATGCAATCGCGGATAGAAATAAAGTAGATATCTGGGATTTTCGCAATCAAAACAATCTTGACGAACGTCCAATTATTGCTATTTTACCAGGAAGTAGAAAACAAGAAATTACAAAAATGTTGGCTGTTATGTTATCAATTATTGATGATTTTAAAGATTATCAATTTGTAATTGCTGGTGCTCCAAGTCAAGATTTTTCTTTTTACAAACAAATTATTGGTGCTAAAAATGTGGGTTTTATCAATAATAAAACCTACGATTTATTGAGTGTTTCAACAGCAGCTTTAGTTGCTTCAGGGACTGCAACTTTAGAAACAGCGCTTTTTAAAGTACCACAGGTGGTTTGTTATAAAGGTGGATCTATTTCGTATCAAATTGCAAAAAGAATCATTACACTGAAATTTATATCACTTGTCAATTTGATTATGGATAAAGAGGTCGTAACTGAATTAATCCAAAATAATTTTACAAGATCGAATCTAAAAAAAGAACTTTCAAAAATTTTAGCCCCAGATCAAAGAGAAAAACTATTTTTGGACTATTATGATTTAGAAACAAAATTAGGCGGAAAAGGAGCTTCAAGAAAAACTGCTAAAAGTATAGTGAGTGATTTAAAAAAGTTAAAATAATGCATAAAAGCTACTTTTTATTGATAGTAATTTCGTTCGTTTTTGGAGCTTGTTCATCTACAAAAGAGGCGTATTCTACTAGTTCAAAATCAGTAATAAAAATCAATAATGTAGTTGGTTTTGCCCTAAAACACGAAGGAGTAAAATATAAATATGGAGGCACCACAGATAAAGGAATGGATTGTTCTGGTTTGGTAAGTACCTCTTTTAAAGAAGCAAATATTACCTTACCCAGAAGCTCTAGAGATATGGCTAAACAAGGAAAAGAAATTCCTTTAGAAAATGTAAAAAAAGGTGATTTAGTTTTTTTTGCCGCCAGAAATAGAAAAAAAGTAATAGATCATGTAGGATTGGTTACTTTAGTCAAAAACGGCAAAGTTCAATTTATTCATTCAACTACACAAAGAGGTGTAATTAGTTCTTCATTTTTGGAAGAATATTGGCAAAAAACTTTTGTAAAAGCGGTTACATTATTTTAAATTTTTATTAGATAAAAATAGTATCTTTCGTTTGCTATGAGAAAGTTACTTCGTTTTTTGCCTTTTCACTTTTTATTTTTCCTAATTCTGGGAATTTACACACAGTTATTGTTTGAAATTTGGCGATACGATTTCAATGTTTTTTTGATTATTCATGTTCTTTTTCTATTGCTTTTATGGCTTGTTCAACATAAAAAATTAAGAACTTTTTTAACATTTGTATATTTCTTATTTGTAGGAATATCAACTGTTTTTATTCAAGATGATGCCAATTATCCGAATTATTTTGGTCGTTTTTCGAATGCAAATTTATTGGTAGTTTTAAAAGTTGATAAAGTTTTAAAACCGAGTAATTTTCATCATAAATATCAGGTAAAAGTAATCGAAGTTGATCAGCAAAAAACCAGAGGATTTGCACTTTTGAATATAGAAAAAGATAGTTTTCAAAAGGCGTTAAAAGTGGATGAATTGATTCTAGTAAATTCTACTTTCAGCGAAATAAATCCTCCCTTAAATCCATATCAATTTGATTATCAAAGGTATTTAAAAAACCAAGGGATTCTCAAACAATTATTTATAGGAAAATCTGATTTTTTAAGTTTGGGATTTGGTTCAAGAACATTGAAAGGTTGGGCTGAGCAATTTCGTGTATTTGTGCAGTTTTCTTTGAATAGGTATCATTTTCATCCCAATGAAAAAGCGGTAATAAACGCCTTATTATTAGGTGAAAGAAAAGAAATTTCCAAAGAATTATTAGCAGATTATTCCAATGCAGGAGCAATTCATATATTGGCAGTTTCAGGTTTACACGTCGGAATAATCTTGATTTTATTGGGAAAGATTTTCAGTTTTTTTACCTATTTTAAAAACGGAAAAATAATTCAAACATTATTAATTTTAGTAATTTTATGGATGTTTGCTTTCATTGCAGGATTGTCAGCTTCCGTAGTGAGAGCAGTTACGATGTTTTCGTTTTTGGCAGTTGGACAACAGTTCGGGAGTAAAAAAATCATCCTTTATTCGCTTTTTTCATCACTATTTATTTTATTGATTTTCAAACCACTTTTTTTGTTTGATGTTGGTTTTCAACTGAGTTATTTAGCGGTTTTAGGAATCATTACCATTCAACAAAAAGTGTATCATTTTTGGAAATTCAAGTCTAAAATCATTGATTTTTTCTGGCAATTATCGTCAGTTTCTATTGCGGCTCAAATAGGAGTTTTGCCACTAAGTTTGTATTATTTTCATCAGTTCCCAGGATTGTTTTTTGTGTCGAATTTGGTTATTATCCCAGCTTTAGGGTTTATTTTAATGATGGGAATTTTAGTTATTTTTCTATCAATTTTAAAAATATTACCCACATTTTTGTCAGATTTTTATGGTTTTTTAATTTCATTGATGAATGGTTTTGTCAATTGGGTTTCGAATCAAGAGGCTTTTTTATTAAAAGATATTTCCCTTTCTTTTTTGTTGCTTTTAGCTAGTTATGGGGTGATTTTTTTTGGAGTTCGTTTTTTGCAAAATTCATCTACTAAAAAAATGTTGTTCGTTTTAGGAAGTATTTTGGTTTTTCAAAGTGTCATTTTATTCGAAAAATATGAAAAACAGCATACAAAAGAGTTCATTGTTTTTCATAAAACAAAACAATCATTTATTGGATTTCGAAATTCAAGTAAAATTGAAATTCACCACAATGCAGATAGTGTACAACAGTTAAATTTTCTTATAAATCCTTATAAAATTAATGAAGACATAGCAATATCTTTTGAAAAATTGGATACAACTATTCTTCAATTCGAAAATCAACAGATTTTATTGATTGATAGTTTGGCAATTTATCAAATCGAAGATTTCAAAAACCCACTGGTTATCATTCAAAATTCACCCAAAATAAATTTAGAAAGAATGATTGTGACGATTCAACCAAAAATGATTATTGCTGACGGAAGTAATTTCAAATCATACACCAATCGTTGGAAAAAAACCTCTCAAATAATGAATATTCCTTTTTATTATACTGGAGAATTAGGTGCTTTTCAATTAAAATATTAAGGATTTATTTTGCTTTTAAAATTCTTCTCGAATTCTTCCCAATTTATACTATTGTAGGCCTCAGTATTGAAAAAAGCCAGTACTTTTTCGAAATGTTCTTTGGATAAATACCCAGGTATTTTTTGCAATAATTCTTCTTTTTTAGTTAGAAAAATTGTGGTTGGATAGGAAAGTTTTCCTTCTAAAAAAGCTACTGCAAGTTCATGATATCCTGTTCTTCCTTGTTGTTTGAATTTGTAGGTATGCCCTTTGTATTTGATATCTTCTTTGCCTTCACCATTCAATTTTATAGCATAAAAATGTTCATTGATATAGTTTGCAATCACATTATTTGCATAGGTTTCTTTGTCCATTTTTTTACAGAAACCACACCAGTCTGTATAGACGTCAATCAAGATGGGTTTTGGGTTGGTTTTGTTCAATTCAATCGCTTTTTCAAATGAAAGCCAATTGATTTTTTCTTGAGCATTCACTGAAAATGAAATGCCATAAATTGCAAGAATGAGATGGATTTTTTTCATGTTTAGATTGTCAATGAATCAGTTGCAAATTTACAAATAATTAAAATTGAGCTGTTTTTTGTTAGTTAATCTAGTCAAATTACTTTATAAATTTTAAATAAAAAAACCTCATAAATAGATTTTTTATAAGGTTTTGATTTTCATAAATAATATTAATGTACGTTTCCTAATAATTTTTTCATTAAAGGCGACAAAAGCAAAACAAGAGCTCCTGCACCCATAGAGTATAAAGCAATTAAATGAAATCCATTTGTGTAAATGGATAAAGTTTCTAATCCACCAACATTGATATCAGTACTTTCAACTGCTAATTGTTCGCCAATAAATCCTACGATTTGAAAAGCAAAAGCCGATGATAAGAACCAAACTCCCATCATAAATGAGACTATGTTTTTTGGTGATAAATCTGTAATTTTTGACAACCCAACAGGCGACATAAACAATTCACCAATAGAAATAATAAAGTACATCACCAATAAATATGCAAAAGGAACCATACCATTTTCATCCGCGTTTACGCCACTTATCGATAAAATATAGAAACACAAACCTGCTAAAAGTAAGCCAAATCCGAACTTATAAGGCGTTCTTGGATTCAATCCTTTTTTCGCTAAAACCCCCCAAAGTAATGAAATTGGAATTGCCAAAATAATAATAAACATTGAGTTTAGTGCATTTGTTTGGCTTGCTGACATGATGCCATCTAAAGCAACGTTTCTTGACGCAAATAAGGTAATTACACTCCCTGATAGTTCATGAAAACCCCAAAAAAGGGTCATAAAGAATGTAATTAAAACTGCCATTATTAATTTTTTTCTAGCTTCTGAATCTAATTTTACCATGATAAAAATTAAATATCCTAAAACAGCAAAACCAATAAATTTAAAAATTCCACTAACATAGTTTTGTTGCCAAGAAGCTAATAAGTACGCGATTCCTGGAGCAGATAAAAATGCAATAATTGGGATCAACGTTTTTTGCGGGATTCCTGCTATCTTCTTTTCATAAACTTCTATATTCAAGGGCATTCCTCTGTCACCAAAAATATTATTTTTTATTCCACTCCAAAAGAAAATTAAACCAGTTAACATTCCAATTCCAGCCAAACCAAAACCATAATGCCATCCATATTCAGCTGCTAACCAACCACATAAAAGTGGCGCTACAAATCCTCCAATATTAATTCCCATATAAAAAATGGTGAATCCTGAATCTTTTCTAACATCACCTGCTTTGTATAAAGATCCTACGAAAGTGGAAATATTGGGTTTAAAAAATCCATTTCCAACCACAATAAAAGCCAATGCTAAAAAGAAAGCGATATCATTTTGTATTGCTAAAACAAAATGTCCTAAAGCCATTAAAATTCCACCTAAAAAAATGGAAGCTCTCATACCTAAAATTTTATCAGATATTTGACCTCCAATAACTGTTGATGCATATACCAATGATCCATATGAAGCATAAACAATAGCTGTAGCAGTATCTCGTTCTGCAATAGCTTTGAATATTTCTTGAACCATATATAGCGTTAACAACGCTCTCATTCCATAGAAACTAAAACGTTCCCATAACTCAGCAAAAAACAGATAAAATAATCCTTTTGGATGACCAAAAATTTCTGGTTCCGTAGATGAAATTCTGACTTCTTTGTCTAACATAATATTTCTTTTTAGATAATTGTTTGGTTAATTTAATAAATGCTTTTCAACGAAATTCGTCATTTTGGTATATAAATTCAAACGCATATTTTTACCTTCATAAATTCCATGAGCTCTGTCAGGAACTATAAATAAATCAAATTGTTTGTTGGCTTCAATCAACGAATTGATCATTCTGTAAGAATTTTGAACATGCACATTGTCATCTCCAGTACCATGGACCAACAAGAAATTTCCTTGTAATTTTTCCCCATAATTGATGGGTGAATTTTCGTCATATCCTGCAGGGTTTTCTTGTGGAGTTCTTAAAAAACGTTCTGTATAAACAGAATCGTAAAATCTCCACGAAGTTACTGGAGCAACAGCAATTGCCATTGAAAAGATATCATTTCCTTTTAATAATGAATTTGTACTCATGTGTCCACCAAAAGACCAACCCCAAATTCCTATTTTTTCATTGTTTATAAATGGTAATTCTGCTAGTTTTTTGGCAGCTGCAATTTGATCTTCTGTTTCATATTTTACTAAGTTTAAATAGGTTGATTTCTTGAAATCTGCTCCTTTATAGCCAGTTCCACGTCCGTCAACACAAACCACAATAATCCCTTTTTGCGCTAGCATATTGTGCCAATAATCATTGGCTGCATTCCAAGAATTGCCTACTTGTTGGGATCCTGGACCTGAATATTGAAACATAAACAATGGATATTTTTTTGTTGCATCAAAATCCAAAGGTTTTATCATCCACATATTTAAGTCATTCCCATTAATTTGAATTGTAGAAAATTCTTTTGGACTCATTTTGTAACTAGCCAATTTGGTTTTCAAATCAGTATTTTCTACAATGACTTTTATTTTTTTTCCATCAGATGAGAAAAGAGAATAAATAGGAGGCTGCGTTGCTGATTGGAACGTATTGATAAAATATTGCAAATTTTTACTAAAAGCAGCACTATTTTGCCCGTCTTTTTCGCTCAATAATTTTTTGTTTTTTCCATTCAAACCTATAGAATAAACGCCTCTGTTTACTGAGCCATTTTCTACAGATTGATAGTAAATCGTCTTTTTTGCGGCATTAAATCCATAATAATTGGTTACTTCCCAATTTCCACTGGTGATTTGGTTGATGAGTTTTCCGTTAAAATCATAATGATATATATGATTGAATCCATCTTTTTCACTTGTCCAAATAAAACTGTTATCAGTTAAAAAAGTCAAATTATCATGAATATCAATGTAGGCTTTGTCAGTTTCTTCTAATAAAATAGTTGAACTGCTTTTTTGAGCATCAATTTTATATAGTTTTAAATTGTTTTGATGACGATTTAGCGTAGTTGCAACCAAGAAATTGGCGTCATTTGACCATTTGATTCTTGGAATGTATTCATAATCTCCCAGATCCATTTTTTGAGTTTTGTTAGATGAAACGTTGAATAGTTTCAAGGTTACAATCGCATTTTTTTCACCAGCTTTTGGATATTTAAAAACTTGCTGAGTCGGATATAATTCTTTTCCAACGATATCCATTGAAAATGTAGGAACTGCTATTTCATCAAATCTTAGAAAAGCCAAATATTTGCTGTCAGCACTCCACTCAAAAGCTCTTACAAATCCAAATTCTTCTTCATACACCCAATCCGTAGTTCCGTTAATGATGCTATTTTTTAATCCATCATTGGTAACTTGAATAGTCGTGTTTTTTGAAAAATCTTTGATAAAAATATTGTTGTCTTTTGCATAAGCAACTTTTTGATTATCAGGAGAAAAAATAGGTTCTTGAATGTTTTCTCCAATCAAAATAAGTTCTTTGGATGCAATGTCATATGCGTAAAAAGTACCACTAAACGAACGTCTATAAATACCATTGAAATTAGTTCCTAAAATCAATTTTGTTTCATCATTATTAAAGCTGTAAGATGAAATCGAATTCATTTCAGAAAGATCTTTACTACTCACGATGGTGGCTACTTTTTCAAGAGTTTTGTAACTGTATTTGTCAACAGTTGCCTCTTTAGTTTGTCGATTGTAGTTTAATAATGAGTAAAAATCACCATTCATAGAATTCAAAGCATTCATTCTTTCAGCTGAAAAAGTGCCATTCCAAATTTCAGTCAAACTAATTTCCTTTGCATTTTTTGTAGCTGTTTGATTGGTTTGTGCTTTTGCAGTTTCAAAAGTGAGTAACAAAAAGCTAACGAGCATCAATACGTTTTTCATAAAGTGTCTAAATTTTGTAAAAGTTTGCCAAGTTTACGGAAAAATCATCAAAAAATAACTGAAAAACGGAGAAATCTTAATTTATCAATTTAGTTTTAAAGGTTTCATTTATATTTGTTCTTTAAAGATTATTTACATATAAATGACAAAAAATATTTCAGGGTTTTCGAAATTTTCTAAAGTTGAAAAAATCGATTGGTTATCAAAAAACTTTTTTCAAAATCCTTCAGATACTGTAAAAATTATCAAACAATATTGGAATGAAAATGAATCGTTGCAAAATTTACACGACGATTTTATAGAAAATACGATCACTAATTTTTACATGCCTTTTGGAATTGCGCCCAATTTTTTGATTAACGGAAAAGAATATGTGGTTCCAATGGTTACTGAAGAAAGTTCGGTAGTAGCTGCAGCTTCTTTGGTGGCAAAATTTTGGAGTACCAAAGGCGGATTTAAAACAACTGTTTTAGGAACCACAAAAATTGGTCAGGTTCATTTTATGTTTGCTGGAAAAAAAGCGGATATAGAAAGTTATTTTCAGGAAAATAAAACCGAATTATTTACTGCAACTGCCTCCATCACTAAAAATATGGAAAAACGTGGAGGAGGGATTTTAGATATTGAATTAATTGATAAGACAGACAAATTAGCCAATTACTATCAACTACATATTACTTTTGAAACCAAAGATTCTATGGGTGCGAATTTTATCAATTCGTGTTTAGAAGCGATTGCGAACAAATTTCGAAATGATGATATTGAAATTGTGATGAGTATCTTATCTAATTTTGTTCCTGAGTGTTTGGTTCGCGCGGAAGTAAGTTGTTATATCCAAGATTTAGGTGTTGAAAACCCACAAAAGTTTGCTGAGAAATTTTATCAAGCAGTGAAAATTGCTGAAATTGAACCCTATAGAGCAGTTACTCATAATAAAGGAATTATGAACGGAATTGATGCAGTTGTATTAGCAACTGGCAACGATTTTAGAGCTATTGAAGCTGGTGCGCATGCTTTTGCATCACGTTCAGGGAACTATACAAGTTTGTCTCATTGTACAATTGATGATGGAATTTTTAAATTTTGGATAGAAATTCCGTTGGCAGTTGGCACTGTTGGTGGTTTAACTTCTTTGCATCCTATGGCTAAATTATCCTTAGAAATGCTGCAAAACCCGTCAGCAAAAGAGTTGATGCAAATTATGGCTGCAGCTGGTTTGGCGCAAAATTTTGCAGCTTTACGTGCTTTGACAACCAAAGGAATTCAGTTTGGGCACATGAAAATGCATTTACAAAACATTCTAAATCAGTTAGGTGCAACCAAAACTGAAAAAAATATTTTGGTTGAATTTTTTAAAAATCAAACCGTTTCACATGCAGGTGTAGTTTCAAAGTTCAATGAATTGAGAACTCCAAAAGTTGTTTGGGTTGATTTTTTAAATGAATCATTTATAAGAGAAAAATTAGGAAGTTTATCTCAATATTCTAAACCTATTTTCGGGTTGATGAATGCCCAACAAATGATTGAACATTTGAGTGCAATCACTAAAATCGCTAACGGAAATTGGAACGTTGAGGTATTTGTTTCTGATGAAAAATCAGCAAGAAGAAAACCATTTTTAGATACTGAAAATGAATTGGAAATTGGCTTTAAACCCAATTTATTAGCAGAAGAACCAAATCCGTTACAATTCAAATCGATACAAGAGGCTATTGATGATTTGGTTTTTCAAATTCAGTATTTTGTGAAAGTTTTTGAGGGAAATCCAACAAAAACAGTAGTGCATCCATTTTTTGGAGACCTCGATTTTGAGTATTGGAAAAAGTTTCAAACCAAACATTTCACGCATCATTTTAAGCAATTTCAATTGGTATAATGAACTTTTATTCGAACGGAAAATTATTACTTACAGGCGAATATTTGGTGTTGGATGGCGCTAAAGCATTCGCAATTCCCACAAAATTTGGGCAAGATTTAGCTGTTGAAAAAATTGAAGAACCACAATTAATTTGGGGAAGTTTTGATCATAATGGAAACTGTTGGTTTGAAGCCATTTTTGAGTTACCGAAATTACGTTTGATAAGTTGTACTTTTAGTTCTGATAAAGAAGGAAATGCCGAAACAATTGCCGAAACCTTGTTAGAAATTTTATCAGAAGCTAAAAAAATGAATCCAAATTTTTTAGATACTGAAGTAGGATTTATAGTAAAAACCAAACTCACTTTTCCAAGAAATTGGGGTTTAGGAAGTTCATCAACCCTAATCAATTCCATTGCTTCGTGGGCAAAAGTAGATGCATTTCAATTGTTGTGGAATTCCTTTAGAGGAAGTGGTTATGACATCGCTTGCGCTCAAAACAATTCACCTATTTTTTATCAATTATCAGACAAAAAGCCTATCATTGAAAAAGTGGATTTTAATCCAAATTTCAAACAAAATTTATTTTTTGTCCATTTGAATCAAAAACAGGATTCAAAAACAGGAATTGCAAAATTTAGACAAACAAAAGAAAATATTTCGCAACAAATCCATGATATTTCTGTCATTTCTGATGCGTTTTTACAAACAAAATCACTCCTAGATTTTGAAAAATTAATGATTGAACATGAAAAAATAATTAGTTCTATCATTCAACAAAAACCGGTAAAATCGGAACTTTTCCCTGATTATTTTGGTGAAATTAAAAGCTTAGGAGCTTGGGGTGGAGATTTTGTAATGGTTACTGGAAATGAAGAAACGCCATCATATTTTAAAAACAAAGGATTTGAAACGATTTTGAGTTACAAAGAAATGATTTTATAAATTTTTAGGTCTTGACTGCGCTCGACCTGACAATTAAAAAACTAAATGTCTCCTCGAGCGCAGTCGAGAGGTTTATGACGCTAATGAGTAAAGTAATTATAATAGGAGGAGGAGCTGCAGGCTATTTTACAGCCATTAATGCCAAAGAAATGAATCCTGATTTGGAAATCATTATTCTTGAAAAAAGTAGTAATGTATTGCAAAAAGTAAAAATTTCCGGAGGTGGAAGATGCAATGTGACACATGCGTGTTTTGAACCCAAAGAATTGGTGAAATTCTATCCAAGAGGAGAAAAAGAATTATTAGGTCCTTTTCATCAATTCATGACAGGGGATACGTTTGATTGGTTTGAAAATAGGGGAGTTCCTTTAAAAATTGAAGATGACAATCGTGTTTTTCCCGAGGCAAATACGAGTCAAGCAATTATAGATTGCTTTCAAAATGCGGTTGATAACTTAGGAATCAAAGTGTTCACAAACTGTGGTGTCAATGAAGTTTATCAACAAGAAAATCAATGGGTTATTAACACAAAAGAACAACGATTTATTGCAGATCAATTGGTCATTGCAGCAGGAAGTTCCAACAAAGTTTGGGAGTTGTGCAAAACACTAAATCACGCTGTTATTGAACCTGTTCCTTCGTTGTTTACGTTTAATATCAAAGACGAAAGATTGACGGATTTATTGGGAATCTCAGTACCTAATGCAACTGTTGAATTGTCAGGGACTAATTTATCATCTTCAGGACCTTTGTTGATTACGCATTGGGGAATGAGTGGTCCTGCCATTTTAAAATTATCTGCTTTTGGAGCAAGAATTCTAGCAGAAAAAAACTATCAATACACTATTCACGTAAATTGGCTTTCAAAAGACACCAATCAAATGGTATCATTTTTACAAAAACAAAAAAAAGATTCAGGAAAAAAAACGGTCATTTTAAAATCACCTTTTCCTGAAATTTCTAAAAGATTGTGGGAGCGTTTGGTGAGTTTTTCGAATATAAAAGCGACGGATAATTGGGCTGATATGAGCAATCATCAATTAGAAAAAATAGCAAATGAACTTACTAATGGCGAATATAAAGCGAATGGAAGAACCACTTTTAAAGAAGAATTTGTAACTGCTGGTGGTGTAGATTTGAAAGAAATCAACTTTAAACGTTTTGAAAGTAAGTTGCATAAAAACCTATTTTTTGTTGGGGAAGTGTTGGATATTGATGCAGTTACTGGCGGTTTTAATTTCCAAAATGCTTGGACTGGAGGCTATATTTGTGCAAAAGCATTATCGGAAAATTAAAAATAAAATGGCAAGAACAGAATCAAACGAATTTGAAGTTGGTAAAAAAGCACCTGATTTTACCCTACAAAATACAATTGATGATACTTGGGTTGATTTACAATTATTTAAAGGAATACAGGGAACTGTAATTGTTTTTATTTGCAATCATTGTCCGTTTGTAATTCATATCAATGAAAAATTGGTGGATTTGGCAAATGAATACCAACCAAAAGGCATTGCATTTATTGCTATTAGTTCAAATGATATTGAAAAATATCCACAAGATGCCCCTCATTTAATGAAAAAAGTGGGGCAAGATTTACAGTATCCTTTTCCATATTTGTTTGATGAAACTCAAGAAGTGGCAAAAATGTATGCTGCTGCTTGTACACCGGATTTTTATCTTTTTGATAGCGATTTAAAAGCGGTGTATCATGGACAATTAGATGACTCCAGACCAGGAAATGGAAAACCAGTTACTGGGAATGATTTAAAAAACGCCATGGAAAACCTATTGCAAAACAAACCGCCTTTACAACTTCAAAAACCAAGCGTGGGTTGTGGAATTAAGTGGAAGTGATTTTATTTAAGCAACCTCACCTCTATGAGGTTTTAAAGCATCTCTAAAGGTTTTCATGTCAGTTTCATCAACAATGATAAAAGCGGAAACCAACATTGGGTTTTTTTCGTGAATATCTATTTCATAAAAAGCTAACTTCTCAAGAGTTGCAAATTCTTTTAAATGGATGGTGTGATGTTTGGCGGTTTCAAGTGCATCTTCACCTCTAAAATCCCAGATTAATTTAATTTTTCTACTCATTTATATTGTTTTGATGATTGATAAAAATGAACAATTCTCCAGATTCAAATTGTATTTCAACGGTATTTTCTGAGGCAATATTCCGAGTTCCAATTCTTTGTCCAAAAATTAAATCCTCTTTTTCTAAAGAATATTCTAAGCCTTTTGTGGTAATGTTTGTTGCTTTTGGAAAAGGAATTAACGAAATAATTTTTCCTTTACAATTTGAAAGTTGTGTGAAATTATCCGCTAAAAAATAGGTTCCGTAATTATCAAAAAAAGTGATATGTAACTTTTTTTTCCAGCAAATAGTGGTGTGTAAATTGCCTAAAAAATGATCTTGTTCTTTGCCACTGGCACCAAAAACATCAATGTTTTTATAGCCTTTATCAAACAAAATTTGCAAGATTTTATCAAAATCAGTTAAATCTTGATTGGGCGTTTGAATTACTTCAATTTCATTAGAAATGTGAAAAGTGGTATCAAAATCGCCAGTAATTAAATCAGGTGAAATGTCGTGTTTTTTTAAGTAGTTGTAAGCACCATCAGTAGCGCAAATAAAACTATAATTAGTGATATCAGGTACTACTTTAGGAGCTTCTCCATGTAAAAGCAAAAAAACACGCAATTCTCTCATGGTGCAAAAATACAAAACACTTAACGATATATTAGCAATAAAAAAGTCATCAAAAAACGTATCTTTGCGACTAAATCTTTCACCTTGGATGCACAACAGTTTTTAGTAAACTCACCATTACAATTTATTGATAAAGCGAGTTTTACATGGCAAACACCAAGCAATATTGCGTTGGTAAAATATTGGGGGAAAAGCGAACCGCAAATTCCGAAAAACGCGTCAATTAGTTTTACGCTAAACAATTGCCATACCATTACTACTATTGAATTTGAAAAGATTGAAAAATTGGATACTGTTCAGTTTGATATGTATTTTGAAGGAAAGAAAAATGAAGATTTTAAGCCGAAAATTGCTAAATTCTTTCAACGAATCGCGGAATATTGTCCGTATATTTTTGAGTATAAAATGGCAATTCATTCGCAAAATTCTTTTCCACATTCAAGTGGAATTGCTTCATCTGCAAGTGGTTTGAGTGCGATCGCTATGTGTTTAACGAATTTAGAGCAACAATTGATTCCTGCATTAAATGCAGACTTTGTCACTAAAAAAGCCTCTTTTTTAGCAAGATTGGGTTCAGGAAGTGCCAGTAGAAGTATTGAAGGACCTTTGGTTGTTTGGGGGAATCATCCTGAAATTGAAGGAAGTTCTGATTTGTTTGGGGTTCAATTTCCGCATGCAATCCATTCCATTTTTGAGAATTATCAAGATGTCATTTTATTGGTAGATAAAGGTGAAAAACAAGTGTCAAGTACAGTTGGTCATGAGTTGATGTACAATCATCCTTTTGCTGAAAATCGTTTTCATCAAGCAAATGAAAATCTATCAAAGCTCTCTAAAATTCTCCAAAATGGAGAAATTTCGCAGTTCATTAATTTGGTAGAAAGTGAAGCCTTAACATTGCATGCAATGATGTTGACAAGCAATCCATATTTTATTTTGATGAAACCAAATACCTTGGAAATCATCCAAAAAATTTGGAAATATCGTTTAGAAAATAACAGTAATATATGTTTTACGTTGGATGCTGGCGCAAATGTACACGTCTTGTTTCCTGAAAATGAAAAACAAAATATACTGCAATTTATTGAAAATGAACTCGCTAGATTTTGTTATAAAAATGAGTACATTTGTGATAGTGTTGGTTTGGGAGCTAAGAAATTGGCAAATCCGAATGTAAAATAAATCAAATGAAACAAATAGTTTGTTTTTTATTCATCACGATTGGTATGTACACCAATTCATTAAATGCACAAGAAATTATTTGGCTCGATAATAGTTTCGTGGAAACCACACAAGATAAGGCCGATTACTACAGAATTAATGTAAAACTAGAAGGAGAAATCTCTTTCTACTACAAAAAAAGAACGCTTTTTAGAAAAGTTTTTTATAGCAAAAGCAAGCCAAATGGACTTTTTTATGAGTATTATGAAACCGGCGAACTCAAAGAAACCGGTGTTTATGAAAATGGTTTACGAGTAGGCATTTGGAAAGAATTCTACCAAGGAGGACAAATAAAAAGCAAAGGGAAATATACCAAAGGTGAGAAAGTTGGCATTTGGAAAATCTTTTACAAAAACGATAGGTAGGTCTAAACAATAGTAAAAAAAATGTTAATTTGTAATTGTTAATTGGTAATTTTCGATTGAATACTAATATTTTGTATTA
>Ga0208439_1000214_pt1 | contig 25257 bp, 26 predicted proteins | sample ColrivemetaGS703_FD_187621 | JGI IMG/M metagenome (GOLD analysis project Ga0208439, IMG submission 187621) | Estuarine microbial communities from the Columbia River estuary - Freshwater metaG S.703 (SPAdes) (version 2) | ecosystem: Environmental > Aquatic > Marine > Intertidal zone > Estuary ...
AGTTTAGTAAGATTCAGGGTTATTTTAGTTCTCAGGAAAATGCAATACAGTTACAGTTTACCGCAGATAACCAGGACACATTAGATGCAATTAAGCTAGCTCAGCAAGAAATTGCAAAAGACCAGGTAGTTCTAGATGACTACCAGTACGGACTATCTTTAATCTCTGAAGAAGAGTCAAAGATAAATGATAAGTATGATCAAAGGCAGGAAGCTTTAGACAGTATCTACGAGTCAAACCAGGCACTAGTCGAGCAATCAAGGGCACAGCTAGATGTAGCAGATGCTCTTGCTTCTGGTGACCTAGCAGCAGCAGCAAAGGCACAGAGGGAAGAGAGAAAGCTTCGGGCTGAGAGAGCAAGAGATGCACAGTCAACAAACCTAGAGAAGGCTCGCAAGGCAGAACTAGAAAGCCTAAAGATTACATTCAAAGTATGGGATGAGGAGACTGGAAAGCAGATAGAAAAGACTCTAACCAAAAAAGAGATAGAATCAGAAATTGAAACTTTAACCAAAAACATTGCCGAAATTGAAGAGTCAAGGATAGAACCAAATCAAAGATTGCTTACGATTGCAGAGGAAGCCAGAGACCTTCGGATTGAAGAGCTAGACTATCTTGGCAAGAGTGCAACAGCATGGTCACTTATTGAGGGTAACATAGATGCAGCTATAACAAAAACTGATGCATATAAGCAGTCACTCATAGATGCATTTAATGCCATCGAAGGCGTAGACCTAACTATAGGTGAAGATGGATCTGCCTCTATCACTGTTGATGCAGATAAGATACTTAGTGACAACACTACAGAAGCAGTTACACCGACTGAGCCAACTCCAGCAGAAACGCCTACGCAGACCCCAGCACCAGAAGCTGCAGAGCCTACTACAAAAACATATACCGTAAAGAGTGGCGATACGCTATCTGGAATTGCCAAAAAGTTTTATGGTTCTGCCTCACAGTGGAAGAAGATCTATAATGCCAATAAGTCTATTATTGGTAGCAACCCCAACCTGATATACCCAGGTCAAAAGTATTCAATACCGTTATCATCTGGTGGAATGGTTCCAAAATATTTTGCAGCTGGGGGATTTGCCAGGGGCACAGACACAGTTCCAGCAATGCTTACTCCAGGAGAGTTCGTAATGCGTAAGTATGCAGTACAGAACTTTGGACTAGATAAAATGAAGGCTGTAAACTCTGGAACATATTCTGGCGAATCAGTGTATAATTATAGTGTAAACGTAAATGTAAAATCAGATGCAAACCCAGATCAAATTGCAAGATCGGTTATGACACAAATTAAACAGATCGACTCACAGAGGATTAGGAGTAATAGGTTCTAATGGCAACATCAGACTACATGGCTGGGCGTACTAAGTATGCTAGGCCACAGGCAATGCTTTGGGCAAACAACCCAGGAACCTTAGAGGGCGGGCTTTACCTACCACAGGGATACGAAGTGGGTGCAGACTATTCGGGCACTCTGAGCGACGATTTTATAATCCTATCAGATGACAACCGTGGCCCAATCAGCTTTGACATAGAGCGTATAGAGAATCGTGAAAGAATGATTAATGGAAGAATGAGATCTTTTCACGTTGCCGATAAACTTTCTATTTCTACATCGTGGGATATGCTACCATCTAGATCATATGCCCTTAGACCAGATTTTGCCATAGAGTCATCCCAAGACCCCGCCGCTACAGCTGGAAGGTCAGACATGTATGGCAACAATCAGTTTGAGTACACTACAGATGGCGGTGCTGGTGGTGTAGAGATACTTAACTGGTATGAAAATCATTCCGGATCATTCTGGGTATACCTTGCATATGATAAGTATTCATCCTTTGGAGATGATGATTCGGCATACGCACACCTAGGGCAGTATAATCAGATAGTTGAGATGTTCTTTTCTGACTTTACCTACTCCGTAGAAAAGCGTGGTGCAAATAACTTTGACTTCTGGAACATATCTGTAACGCTAGAAGAGGTTTAGTATGTTTGAGAACGACATTCTTAAAGAACACCTAGAGACATCTTCCACTATAACTAATCAGTCTTTAGTTGTCTTGGAATGGAACATGAATGTTGCTACCAATATAGATCGTATTGGTAATTATAGGTACAGGCCAACAAGCGATGTTGGCTCTATTTATCGCAATCCAGCATCATCCTTTGACCTTAATGACGCAGGCAACTACTACACAGACGCTACATACTCCGACATCTCTGTCGACGGAGGATTTGATGATTCAGATATTCCTATTGTATTTGCTTCGGCAAAAGAAAAAGAACAGCTGCTGTACTCACTAGAAGACTGTCTAGGAAGATTTAGGCCAAGGTCTGGAATCAATAAGGTCAGGTACTTTAATGACAAGTTTACTCACCACGTTAACCAAAGCATGTCTTCTAGGCCAAGGTACTACATGTCACACAAAGAGGACAAGTTTAAGTACTGGACATCTTACAGGACAGAGGTTGACGAATCTGGAATATCTGTAGAGCGGGGTATAGCATCAACAACCGTAAACGGAAATCACTATATAGACGATGCTTCACCATATGTAGTTTATAAAAGCCAGGTTCCAGCAAACAGAATTGTTGTAAAGATGCAGACCAATGTCGGCACTGTTGACCTAGGCCCATTCTCAAATAGCTATCAAAACTTTGACGACCCACTATTTGGAGAAGAAAATAAAACCACACCTCTGAGGTGGGCAGTTCAATACCTGGAAGACGGTGTTTGGAATGACGCAATCAGGTTTGACGAGAACTCTGTAAGGCTAAACGGCCAACCAGTTGTTGGTGAAGACGGGTATGTGGAGATTGCCTATGGCCTACAGGTACCAGAAGAGTTTAAGAATAACTTTTACTTTGCAAACACTATTACCTCTGTTGGTCTTTTGCCAGATAACAACTTTATAGGTGCCGCCTATCTAATTAAGACATCTGACCTAGATAACGGAACCTACTACGTCTGGGATGGAGCAGAATACCAATCGTTCGAGCCATCATATGGCTGGATCCTATCAGATGAGTCTGTAGACAATAGGACACCGTATGTAACAGAATTTGTAGACCCGCCACAATTTCTTCAAAATGTAGACAACAAGATTAAGTATCGAGAGTTTCAATATCTCCAGGGTATCAAAGTGGTTGTTGAAACCATGAACAAGCAAGACGCAACGTTTGACCTAATAGAAATGTCTCCAAGGCTTGCAGCAAATATATCAGACAGGGTTTCGTCTTACTCTGTAAATAGAACAGCCTCCGATCTTGGTGTAAGCGGAATGCCAGTCGGACAACTTCTAGCAGCCACTGGCACACTAGACATCTTTGACTACGACAATGCATTTATTTCTACAAACACAAACAGCATAATCGCAGCACATACATCTCAAAATTTACAGGTAAAGTTCCATGAGATTATAAAAGACGTAGACTCATATGACTACTATGTGCCAATTAAGACAATGTACTTTGACGGGTTCCCAGAATATGAAAACTCTGTCAGGTCTGTTTCCTTAGAGTTGAGAGACATGTTCTTCTACTTTGAGTCAATCACAGCACCAGAGCTACTAATAACTAGCGTATCTCTTAGCTATGCAATATCGACATTGCTAGATAATATTGGCTTTTCTAATTACTCTTTTGTCAGGCTGGCTTCGGATACTGACCCTATCATTCCATACTTCTACGTAGAGCCAAACCGAACGGTAGCAGAAGTTTTAAGCGACCTTGCAGTCTCAACCCAATATGCAATGTTCTTTGATGAGTATAACAACTTTATTGTTATGAGTAAAAATTACATAATGCCGTCGGAAGAAGATCGAGCTACCGACATTGTTCTTTATGGTTCAAAAGACTTTTCAAAAGATGGTGCATATCAAAACGCTAAGACTTCAGAGGTGTTAGCAAATATAGCAGAGATAAGCTCTCAGGAAAACCTTGTCTATAACAATGGCAAGGTTGTATATTCTACCAGATACATACAGCGACAGTACTCTGGAACCGAGCAAGCAGGAAGCACTGACAGGTATAAGTCTTGGATTTATCGACCAGTTATACTTTGGGAGGGTGCTTCGATACCAGTATTAAAAACACGTAATGGCTCATCGGATACTACTCAGGATGCACTGGCTGCAATACCTATTAACTCTACTCTTTCTAGCAATGTACCAACTGTAGTCGGCAATCAGCTAATAAACAATACCGTTGATCTTGGAGAGGGCGTTTACTATATATCGAGATATAAGGGCTACTTCTATGCAAACGGAGAAATCATAAAGTATGACGCTGTACAGTATACAGTCTCTGGTCTGTCAGTAGCCAACGGCGGTCCAAACGTTTGGATAAGTAGCTCGCAAGAGTACGAAAAGTATTTTTCTCAAATACCTTTTAATGGCAAAATATATCCAACTGGACTAATCAGGATCTACTCTGAGCCTAACTATGAAGTCATTAACGGAGTCACTAGGCTTTCAAATGGAGCAGTGTCCAAACACGGTCGTGGACAATTCGGTACAGAGATTGTGGAGCACTATGCTGGGGTAGATCCATACTGGACAAACTCAAGCAATATGTATGGATGCTCAATGAACTCAAAGTACCTATTCTCTGACTCCTCACCAATAGCAGACATGTCATTAGTTGCAGGCCCAGTTGGATTGTCTACTAGTTCTGGAAAGCTGAGCAATACTGAAGCCAAGAGAACTTCAGCAACTAGTCTAATAAAAAACTACCTAGCCTTAGATAATCAGCCAGAAGGTGAGCAGGCAAAGATATTGTCAACATCCTCTGCTACAGTACAAGCCTCAGCGTTGGTTATAACTGGAAAGCCATTCCTGAGCAGCGAAACTTCCACAGACTTTATATCTTACATTCCAAAAGATCTTGGAGAAAGCTACAGCCACTTTGGAACTAGACTCAGGATAGTCGGCAAGATACTTAATGATACAAATAGAATTCAGAGTCCGTCTGGTAGTTCGACATACTATACCGTAGAAGGATCTTCTCCAGAAAAGAGCATAACTATAGGTGCCTCTTCTGGAGGACTCGGAGTGCTCTTAAACCCAACCACCAACAACGGATATTTCTTTGAGATAGCAGCCTTAACAGATCAGAACTACGATGTTGACAATGTTATCTTTTATAAGCTAGCAAAAAACGAATCCTATGACTACCTAATAGATTCAAATCTAGATGGAACCCTATCATCAAATGTTCTAAGGTCATCTTCAAATGGAGCTATCTCATGGTTAGGAAATCAATTGCAGGTTGGAGATAGGCTTCTTCTTTCGGCACAATCCAATAGCTCGGAAAATGGATACTACAAGGTTACCTTTGCTGGCTCGGACACAACCGCGTGGACTCTGCTTAAAGACGAGGCAGCAGTTCCAGTAAAACTTTGGGGTCAAAACTCAGCTGGCATAATTACAGACGATGGAACCATGGTTGGTCTAAGTAGACGTGTAGACGATGAAGTAACTACTGTATATGACCTGGCGGTAGAATACGAAAATATCGGAAGCACTAGAAGATTTTATTTATACATAAACAATAGAGTAATTGCCGTCGTTGATGACACAGATCCACTTCCAGTTTATAACAATATGGCATTGTTTGTAAGGGGAGCCGCTAGGTGCATGTTTGAGAACATATATGCACTAGGAACAAACTATTCTCAAAACACTTCTTTTGTGTTGGACACGCCAGTAAAATCAGTCTTTGGCAAACAGATTACTGCTAGCGACTCCTTGAAGAAGTATGCCATTAGCGGCTTCGTGCAGTCGGCCTACCTCGGCGGTATTAGCGCATCTGAGCCTCCAAAGTATAACATATACTACGATGAGTTTGGAACTATATTCAGAGAGGCTTCATACTATAACATCAAGTATGATAGAGCATATCCAGCTCTATACTCTAAGCTTGTTCACAATGTTTCTAAGGTCAAAAACTTGGTAGTTTCTGGCTTTATGGGCGGTGCCTATGGGGCAGAGTTCTTGGTATTTAATGCCACAGATTCCGCACTAATTCTTAATGAAGATGGAGCAAACCTTGCAATTCACGGCGTAACGATAACTCAGTCATCCTCAACTGACCTAACAGTAAACGATTACTTCTCTAGGAAGAGCGACTTTTCCGAGTACGAATTTGTTGCAGACCCATTGGTAGACTCACCCCAAAAGGCAAAGGAGTATTATCAGGACATAAAATTAAGCAGGCTTACATATGGCAATAGAGAGTTTTCTCTAGACGCCAAATATGTTCAGTCTGAGGACGACGCATTTGAGCTAATGTCTTGGATGCTAGGCAAGGTCACAAAGCCAAGAAAGTCTGTTGGTGTTAGAATATTCCCAAACCCTGCAATTCAGCTAGGTGATATAGTAAGCATAAACTACAAAGATGCCCAGGGTACTAGCATAGTCGGACCAGAAGGCTCAAGGTTTGTAGTGTATAATATAGCTTATGACAGGGCTGACGGGTCTACGTCAATGACCCTATACTTAAGTGAGGTACTATAGTGATTCAATCAACTCCAAACATGCCAGTACCAGTCTCATCTTTGGGATCTTCAAATTCAGGCATAAAAGCAGCAACCACAGACCTATTCGTAAATGACAGAGTAGAAGATGTTGGGATTATAGAAGACTTGCTCTTTGAGTCAGTAGCTGGCCAAGAGCTAATCAATATAGCAAGACATAATATGGTCAATGGCCAGACAGTTGCTTATAGGCCAATCAAAAATCTATCCGCAATAGCCATCCAGTATTCTCCTCAAAATCTTCTATCCTTGCAGAACCCAAGCACTACTTATTTCAACAGCTTCCCAATCAAACTTGAGAGCAAGATCCCAGAAGGCGACACCCAGAATGTAGTATACATTGAAGAGGGGACTGGAGATCTTATAATTAATCTAATCAACATGGGCGCAGATGAGAGGGTAGAAGTTCAGATTCTGACATCTGGAGATATTTTAAATGATACAATATATTAAGGACTAATATGATTACTACAACTGGAAAAAACATTTTATCTAAATATTTGATCGGCCAAGCACCAGCTTATGCCTCTTATATTGCCGCAGGCTGTGGTCCATCGGCTCAGCTATCAACCGCAAGTGGGCTAGACTACTCTGCAAAAAAGTCTTTAGACTTTGAAATGTTTAGAGCACCAATTGTTTCAAGAGGGTATGTAACCGAAAATGGAGTTACAGAGATTGTTTTAACTGCTGAGGTGCCCACCGAAGAGCGCTACGAGATAACAGAAGTTGGAGTCTATTCAGCAGGAGCAAACCCATCGGCAGGTGCTAATGATAGTAGAGTCCTTTACTCATTTGCACAAACAGAGAATTGGGAGTATCACGTCCTTGGATCAGCAACAGCTATCCCAACTATTGACAGGCCATTAGACAATAACGATGAAGCTACCCAAGGTGAGATCGTCGATGGAGGTAGCGTTGCCTTCTTCGTCAATGCTGACAATTCTTTATTTGAGAACAACGCTTCTAGAATAAGTAGGAATGAGAGATGTCGGTTCCTCAACAACATGGTTGTTATTCGGGGAGACATGTCCGAGATCTCCAAGGTTGGAGACGAGCTGGTGCCAGCAGTAAACACCCCACACATTCACCTTACAGGCACTTCAATTAATCTAGATAAGAACTCAGCCAACGATGAGATAAGGCTAGCGTTCTCTGTAATGAACAAGCTTAACAATACAGCAACACCAGATACCGTTCGTGTGATCTTGGAGTTTACTTCTGAAGATGCCAATACTGAGGCAAGGCAGTATGCAATGTTGCAGTCAGAGCTTTTTGCTAGTGACCTCACAAGCAATCGCTACATCGTAAAGAACTCAACCCTACAAGATTTAGTAAAAAGTGCTGAGTTTAGCTGGGGGTCAATATCCATCATAAAGGTATATGTTTCGGTGCTTGATTCCGTAGGAGATCCAGATCCAAACTTTTATGTAGCAATCGATGCCGCAAGGTTTGAGAACACAAACACCGTAAATGCCCTATATGGTCTTACAGGATATTCGGTGGTAAAGACTTCAAACGCACTACCGATTGTAAAAGAGTCAAATACTGCCAACTTAGTAGAGTTTAGATTTGCAATGGATGTTCTATAATGGCAACTATTAAAAAGGTCAGGATAGCAAAGGGAACTTTGCCACCAGTGACCGTTCCAACTGGCAGCTCCTTCTCCCTGACAGCTGCAGTTAGCAAGCCAAATCTTGAAACTGGTGCTAGAGTTTATGAATACACATCTTCACAGAATCACGGATTGTCTGCGGGGGACGCCATAGAAATATCTGGTATAGACCCAGTAATCTTTAATGCAACTAACGTTATCGTATATGCAACACCTACCACTAATACATTTCAAATATTGGGGCCATCAACCTCAAGCACCTATGTTTCTGGCGGTGAGGTAACTGCAACTTATGGCAACTACATTGTAAGGTACAGAATCGTCTCTGAAGACAGAAACAGGCTTTCACACTGGTCACCACAGCATGTGCTATCGCCAGTATCCAGGGCATCTGTAGATGATGAAGGTATATTTGTTCAAGCAGCAAATGGAACATTGTCTGCAACATGGGACGTGCCAGCTAATTCCACGCTACAAGACTTTGACGTCTACGTTGCTTGGGGTACTGGGGTTACTCAGGTAGGTGTAAACGAGGGTGTAGGAAGTTATATATACCAGGCAACTGTATCTGGAAACTTTTTCTCAATGCCTATACCGAACGTCGGATATACAAGAGTTTCTGTTTCAATTCAAACAAGAACATACCCACGTAAGTACTGGCCAGAAATTGTTTTTGCCAAATCAAGTGTCCTAGAGATCTAGTTATGGTATAATTGATCTTACTATGGCAAGAATTCCAGTACCTGAGCGTGGTCAACCACTAGACCTATCATACATCTATCAGCTAGCGTCAGCAGTAAATGACCTATCCGATGAAATGTCAACTAACTCATACAACTACCTGACTATTGATACGCCAACTGCTGGAAGGCAGAGTGTTAAGACGGCAGAGGGTAAGGTTATTGGAGGCTACGTAGAGGTAGCTACAAGCAGTACGGTAAGTGCTGGTAATGAGCAAGAGTTCTCGTATAACTTTGAAGATTTTAAGTATGCCCCAATTGTAACTGCAACACCAGTAAACGTTGGAAATACAGCGGCTGGTAAAGATGTTACAGTCATTATCAAGTCAACTACCACATCTAGCGTAACTGGCGTGGTCAGATACAATACTGCTGGAGACTTGTCTTTGGCCGTAAACTTGATTATTATAGGCGTCCCGACAAAGCTATAGGAATACGCCATGGCACCAAATTTAAAGCGTGGTTATCGCACCCGTGAAGAATATAATGAAGCCCCAATAATTCCTGGTAACAAAAAGGTATGGTTCTTAAACGGAGACCTAGTAAGATCACACCACATAAACCGTGCTAATGGGATTATGTCTGTATACAACATAATCAAAGACCAGATTGAAAGTTGTCTTATTAGTGACTTTAAGAGAAATCGTGAAAGAGCTTATACTGTGGGGGAAACAGCAGACCTCGTAAATAGGCATAAAAAGTATATGCCCAGCCTTATGAAGCGTGGAGAGATTCCGCATCCAACTGGATCTCAAAAAGGTGGGGAAACTGGCTGGCAAGTAAGAAGTTATTATTCTGAGTCGCAAGTTAGGGAAATTCGTGATATACTAGCATCCTACTCCATGGGAAGACCTCGTGGAGATAAGTTAATAACTAACAATATAACTCCTTCAACTCAAGAGTTGACAAGGCGTATGGGTGATGGTATACTGACTTATACAAGAACAGAAGACGGCAGATTCATTCCAGTGTGGGGCGAATCAATTTAATGAGAGATAATGGGTATGGAAAACGAAAGCACAAAGGTAACAGTAAGTTTGGGCTATACGCTCAATCTAGGCAACTTCCAATCGCTACGCATTGACCTGGGCATCGAAGACAACAAGCGTGAAGGCGAAAACACAGCAGAAGCATTTGACCGTGTTTATAATTTTGTAGAGTCAAAGCTATCTGAAAAGGTACAGGAAGCTTCAGCGGAGCTAGAGGCTAGGTAATGGCTGACCGCAAGGAGAGGTTTTCCTTGCTCAGTCGCTACAGTAAGCTACATACTGCACGGTATGAGCAAAGACCTCAGACAAACTTAAACGTAGAGCAGTGGGCAGCAGATGCCCTTATTGAGTCATACACTTTACAATACTGCTATGACCTGCTAGACTATTACTTCCAGGTAGCACAGAATCCTACATGGAAATACTTTGCAAACTATGCACATGACATAGTGGATAAAAGAAATCAGTATGAACAAGACAAGCTGGAAAGGCTCCAGCGTAGACAAGCAGCGAAGAAGTGGTTAAGTGAGTAATACAGAAGCAAAGCTAATATCGGCAGTACTTGATGACAAGCAGGTCCACGTACTACTGCAGGCTAACGTAGACAATCTGCTTAGAACCCATAAGGATGTCTGGGAGTTCATCAGATCCTACTCAGAAAAGAATGGCTCAGTCCCACCATCATCATTGGTAGTGGACAAGTTCCGTGACTTCCAACCAGTCCAGGGTATCGGTGCCACGAAGCACCATCTAGAAGAGCTTCAGTCAGAATACCTTAATGATAGTATTAAGGAAATGTTGCGTGATGCAGCAGCAGATGTCCAGAATGGCAACTCTACCGTAGCCCTAGAGAAACTAATTGGACAGACCTCTGCACTAAAAAAGAACACGTCTGCAATTAGAGACATCGATGCCACAGACCTTGAGTCAGCTATCGCATACTACGAGAATGCAAAAAAGATGGCGGATCTTGGAGCAACAGGAATTAAAACTGGTATGCCAGGATTTGACGACTACCTGCCAGCGGGAATTATGCCAGGACAGCTTGGTGTATTTCTAGCCTATCCAGGTATTGGTAAGTCTTGGTTGTCTCTATACTTTGCAGTACAGGCATGGAAGCAGGGAAAGACACCCATGATTGTCAGCCTTGAGATGTCAGAGACAGAAGTTCGTAACCGTGTATTCACTATTATGGGTGAGGGCCTATTCTCACACCGCAAGCTTAGTTCTGGCCAGGTAGAGATTGATGACCTTAAAAAGTGGCACGGTTCCAAAATTCAGGGCAGGCCAGAGTTCCACATTATCTCTAATGATTCTGGTGGAGAAGTTACACCATCTGTTCTACGTGGAAAGATTGATCAGTACAAGCCAGACTTTGTAATTGTTGACTACCTACAGCTAATGTCTCCAAACCAAAAGTCCGAGAACGAGACTGTTAGGATGAAGAACCTTTCTCGTGAGCTAAAGCTTATGGCTATCTCAGAAGAGGTACCTATCATAGCTATCTCCTCAGCGACTCCAGATGACGTTACAAAGCTAGATACAGTGCCAACCCTAGGTCAGACTGCTTGGAGCCGTCAGATCGCTTACGACGCCGACTGGGTACTTGCTCTGGGTAGAGGTGCAAACTCTGACATTATTGAATGTGTATTTAGAAAGAACCGTAATGGATTTATGGGGGAATTTCTTATTCAGGCTGACTTCGACAAAGGTTGGTACAAATACAAGGATTTCCAAGATAACTAGGTATAATAGAGGGTATGGATACATACCATCACAAGCCGATCAAAAGGTTTGGAATTGACGGAGTCATATATGATGACTCATCAATTGCTAGACTGAGATATGAGTACGAAAGACTTCTCAGATCAGAAATGAGACTTTCTGGGTACGCAATAAGGCTTGACATAGAACCAGATTTTACGATAGAATATAATAGCAAGTCAGAAAACTTTACATTTAAATTATCATTACATGGAATATACGTAGGAAAGAAGAAGAGCGAATGGATAGAGGGAATAGACGGGACAACGGTCATACATACTCCTCAGAGCAGATTAAACGTATTCTCACAGGAAGCGGCCTCACAATAGAGGGCGAGATTGATGTTGACTTCCTACTATTCTGCCCATTTCACCCTAATCACAGAACTCCTGCTGGAGAAGTAGACAAGTCTAAGGGAACCTTCTTCTGCTTTGCCTGCCACAAGATTGCAGACCTACACGAGCTAGTGATGCACGTTACTGGAAGAACCTACTTCGAGGCAGCAAGATTCATTAAGTCCAAAGAGGTTCAGACCAACCTATCCGATGAAATTCAAAAGGCATTGGTTGAAAAGCCAGAGTACAAGGCATTTGATGAGCTATTAATAAAAAGACTTAGCTCAGACGCCTTGGCATCTCCAAGAGCAATGAGATACTATACTGGTAGACAAATTACAGAAGATTCTGTAAGAAAGTTTTCTCTTGGATTTTCAGAAAAGCAAGACATGGTTACTATACCAGTACATGCTCCAGACGGCCTGCCAGTTGGTTTTGTTGGAAGGTCTATCGAGGGCAAGGACTTTAAGAATACCCCAGGCCTTCCTAAAGCAAAGACCTTGTTTAATCTACATAGAGTAAAGACTTCCAGCAGGGTGTACGTTGTCGAGTCATCCTTTGATGCAATTAGATTGGACCAGTGTGGATTTCCAGCGGTAGCGACCCTGGGCTCTAACGTGTCCAATATACAAACAGATCTACTTCAAAAATACTTCAATGACATTATTGTTATTGCAGACAATGATGAAGCAGGCGGTAACATGAAAGACAGGATAATTAAAAAGCTTGGCTCTCGTGTATCCGTAATACAACTAAATAAAGAATATAAAGACATAGGCGACATGTCAAATGATGATATAAAAAATCTTGAGGTTTCATTTGACAAGTCCATCGCCTCTATGTTAAACTAATAAACCAATAAAAGAAGGAAAATAATGAGCGTAATCAAAGGGCTAAAAGATATCAACGCATTACTTGATAAGCCAAAATATGAATCAAACGGACCAAAGGTCCGATGGGTAAAGCTAGTTGACGGACAGTCTGCAAAGATCCGTTTTGTCGAAGAGCTAGACACAGACTCTGCACACTATTCAGAAGACCGTGGTCTGTCTGTAGTTATTGCAGAGCACACTAATCCAAAAGACTACAAGCGTAAGGCTGCCTGTACTCAGGACACAGAGGGCCGCTGCTTTGGTTGCGAGATGGCCCGCAAGGAGCCAAAGGCTGGCTGGAGAGCACGCCTACGTTTCTACTGCAACGTGCTAGTGGATGATGGTCTAGAAGACCCATACATTGCCGTGTGGTCGCAGGGTGTTAGCAAGCAGTCTTCGTTTAACACTATTCGTGAGTATGCACTAGAGACTGGAAGCATCTCAAACCTTGGCTGGAAGCTAAAGCGCAATGGCCAGGGAACCGAGACTAACTATACTCTTATTCCTACTAGCCCAGACTCAGAACCATTTGCATGGGGCGAGTATGAGCTACACAACCTAGAAAAGGTTGTCCGAGAGGTGCCTTACCCAGAGCAAGAGTCATTCTTCTTCGGGTTTGATGCACCATCTGTAACTTCTACCAACATTGACTGGTAGGAATTACTTAGATGACATACATTGGCTTACACGTTCACACACACTACTCATTGTTTGATGGCATTGCCACACCACAAGAGTATGTAGACCGTGCCCAGGAACTGGGTATGCCTGCTATTGCTATTACAGACCATGGTTCGCTGTCTGGTCACAGAGAGTTTTACCGTGCTGCAAAAGAAAAGGGCATTAAGCCAATCCTTGGTGTTGAGGGGTATATTACACAGGACCGCTTTGATCAGCGTGCCAATGATGTAAGGGATGGTCTGTTAGACCTGGTTTATAACCATATAGTCATCCTCGCCAAGGACAAGGTTGGACTGGAGAACCTTAACAAGCTAAATGAAATTGCTTGGACTGAGGGGTTCTTTAAGAAGCCACGTATTGACTATGAGGTGCTAGAGAAGTACTCAGAGGGACTAATCGTCACTTCTGGGTGCCTCTCTGGTGCCCTAGCAAAAGCTATTGAGGCAGAAGAGCTAGCAGAAGCTAAGCGTATTATTGAATGGCACAAGCGTGTATTCGGTGAAGACTACTACATCGAGGTAATGCCACACAATCCTGCAGAGGTCAACAATCAGTTGCTTGCCCTTGCAGATGAGTACGGGGTCACACCCGTAGTAACCCCAGACTGCCACCATTCCGATGCTGGACAGAAAGAAATCCAGGAACTTAAACTTATTCTTAACTCTTATGCTAATAAGGTTGAGAAGGATGCTACATACGAAAAGTCAAAGAAGCATGACAACCTGATGGACCGTCTAGATTACCTATACGGTGCAGACAGACAGATGTCCTTCAACAAGTTTGACATTCACCTGCTATCCGATGAAGAGATGCACAACGCAATGAAGGCCCAGGGCATTGACCGTGAAGATATGTACGAAGCCACAAGAACAATTGCAGACAGCATCCAGGACTATGACATCAAAGATCACCTAGACTTGTTGCCTGTGCAGTATCAAAATCCAGATGGAGAGTTGTATGAACTAGCCGTCGCTGGCTTGAAAGAACGAAACGTACACACTGATGAGTACCTTGCACGACTAGATGAAGAACTAAAAGTAATCAAGGATAAGAACTTTGGTCCATACTTCTTGGTGGTTAGAAGCATGATTGCCTGGGCAAAGAAGCAGGGTATCATGGTAGGTCCAGGACGTGGATCTGCTGCAGGATCATTGCTATGCTATGCTCTAGGAATTACAGACATTGACCCCATTGTGCATGGACTGCTATTCTTCCGCTTTATTAATCCAGAACGTAATGACTTCCCAGATATCGACACTGATATTCAGGACACCCGTCGTGAAGAAGTTAAAGACTATCTAGTTAGACAGTACAAGCACGTTGCCTCTATTGCTACATTCTTGCAGTTCAAGGATAAGGGTGTTGTGCGAGACATTGCACGTGCACTACACATACCGCTAACTGACGTCAACAAGGTTCTAAAGCTTGTGGACACTTGGGACGAGTACTGCACATCTAAACAGACACGTGAATTCAGGGAGAAGTACCCAGAAATTGAGCAGTATGGGGACTTGCTTCGTGGTAGGATTCGTGGTACTGGTATCCACGCTGCTGGTGTTGTTACATCCAAGCAGCCTATCTTTAAGTTTGCTCCAATGGAAACTAGGACATCTCCAGGAAACAAAGAGCGAATCCCAGTAGTTGCGGTAGATATGACAGAGGCAGAGCAGATTGGTCTTATTAAGATTGATGCTCTAGGACTAAAGACCCTAAGTGTTCTAAAGGACACCCTGACCATTATAGGGGAGCGTGAGGGCAAGAAAATTGACCTGCTATCTGTAGACATGGAAGACACCAAAGTCTATCAGATGCTCTCTGACGGCTTTACAAAGGGTGTTTTTCAGTGTGAAGCAACTCCCTATACAAACCTATTGGTAAAGATGGGTGTAAAGAACTTTGCAGAGCTTGCAGCCTCTAACGCTTTGGTTCGTCCAGGTGCTGCTAATACTATTGGTAAAGACTACATTGCTCGAAAGCACGGTAAGCAGAACATTAGCTACCACCACCAGGTAATGAAGGCCTTTACAGCAGAGACCTATGGGTGTATTCTATACCAGGAACAGGTTATGCAGGCCTGTACAGAGCTTGGCGGTATGTCAATGGCAGAAGCCGACAAGGTTCGTAAGATTATTGGTAAGAAAAAGGATGCAAAAGAGTTTGACGTATTCAAGGAGAGGTTTGTCCAGGGTGCATCAAGATTCCTGTCTCCTAACGTAGCCACTGATCTGTGGCATGACTTTGAGGCCCACGCAGGATATTCATTTAACAAGTCACACGCTGTAGCATACTCCACACTATCTTACTGGACTGCTTGGCTTAAGGCATACTATCCCCTAGAGTTTATGTACTCTATTCTCAAGAATGAGAAGGATAAGGATGCTAGAACAGAGTACCTTATTGAGGCAAAGCGTATGGGCATTAGCATTAAGCTGCCACATATTAATGACTCAGACATGGACTTTAAAATTGAGGGCAAGGGTATTCGCTTCGGGCTAACTGGCATTAAGTACATATCCGACAACATTGCAGGCAAGTTTATGGAGGAGCGACCATTTAGCTCATACAAAGAGATTGAAGAGTTCGTATTCCAAAAGGGTAGCGGAGTGAACAGCAGATCTCTCCAAGCACTAAGAGTTATTGGTGCAGCAACATTCCCAGATAATCCTAGGAATGACCAGGAGATTCGAGAGAACCTATACGAGTTCTTAAACCTACCAGAGTTCAACATATCTGTTCCACAGCACTATCACGCATTCATGAATGACGTGGAAGAGTTTGAGGAAAAGGGTGCGTTCATATTAATGGGAATGGTTAAGAACATCAAGCGAGGCCAGGGCTGGTCCAGGGTAGAGATCCTAGATAAGACTGGAAGCATAAGCATTTTTGATGATGAGCAAACAACTATTGAAACTGGTAGGACTTATATCTTATTGTGTAGCGATAACAGAATCGTAAACGCTATACCAGTTGATCAGGTTGGCAAGCAAGAATCGTCACTGATTAAATACTTAAACTATAAGACTCTTCCATTCAAGGAAGATGAGCTATATGTTGTATCGTTTAAGCCAAGGATTACAAAAGCTGGAAAGAAGATGGCAACGCTAACATTGGCAGACTCTTCAAGAAGTCTGCACCCAGTCACAGTATTTCCGACTGCCTTTCCAAAGGCATATATGAAGATTAAAGAGGGTAGCTCCTATAGCTTCTCTCTAGGAAAAACAAAAGATGGAACCGTTATATTGGAGGATGTAATTGACAACAATTGATGAAGCTCTAGCGATGCTAGATCCAAAGATCAGAAAGCGTCTAGGGCCTGCTGTAGGCATTAAGACCGAGTTTCAGCCCACACCTAGCCCAGGCTTAAATGCTGCTTTAGGTGGAGGCTTTCCATATGGAAGACAAGTTCTTTTATGGGGAAGTAAGTCTAGTGCAAAGTCTTCGCTTTGCTTGCAGACAATTGGTATGGCACAAAAAGAAGGAAAGCTTTGTGCATGGGTAGACGCAGAGATGTCCTATGACCAAGAGTGGGCAGAGAAGCTAGGGGTAGATACCTCTCAGCTAATCTACTCCGAGGCCAGAAGTATTAACGACATGGTCGATGTTGTAGTTGCTCTCTTGCACGCAGGCGTTGATATGGTCGTAATTGATTCTATAAGCTCGCTACTACCAGCGGTATACTTTGAGAAGGACTCTACAGAGCTAAAGGAACTAGACAAGACCAAGCAGATTGGATCAGAGTCTAAAGACCTAAAGCATGCTTGGATGATGATTAACTACGCTAACAACCAGGAGAAGCCAGCACTTATTGTTGCTATCTCACAGGCACGTAACAATATTACTGCAATGTATACTCAGTCAGTTCCTACTGGCGGTAACGCAACGCAGTTCTTCTCATCAACTATTGTAAAGCTATTCTCATCATCGTCTGACAACAATGCGGTGAAGAGAAAGATTAAGGTTGGAGACAAGCTTATTGAGCAAAAGGTGGGCCGTAGAGTACGCTGGGAAGTTCAGAACTCTAAGACGTCAGCTCCAGGAGAGTCTGGCGAGTATGACTTTATGTTTAGGGGAGACCTGATCGGAATTGATGACATTGGTGACCTGGTAGATACAGCGGAAATGATGGGGTATGTTGAGAGAACTGGTGCATGGTATATCCTACCAGATGGCAATAAGGTTCAGGGTAGGGATGCATTTGTAACGCATGTTCGTGATAACCCAGAGTTACAAGAAAGTATTAAGGCAAAACTAAATGGCTAGGTACGAGATATTTCAGGGAAAGTTTCCTTGTCACACCTGTAAAGAAATAGTTACAAGTATTAGGCTTTATCCAGAAACAAAAGAAATCACCTGGATGTGTGGACAAAAGCACGTATCCATGGTATCCTTGGGTGTTAAGAAAAAGAAACAGGACTATGAGCGAGAGATCAGAAACTAGTCGTCTAGGTGCCAAGGCTATTAAGAATAGCGGTCGTGGCACAAAGAAGGGTGACGCTACTTGGGAAAACTTTACTGTAGACTTTAAGGAATATCCTAAAGGGTTTACAGTAAACCAGGACAACTGGGCCAAGGCCACCACCGATGCCATGAAGAATAAGAATGACCCAGCAATTGTCGTAGTATTGGGAGAGACCAATAGGAAGACTAGGCTGGCCATAATTGAATTAGGTTTACTAGAACAACTAATAGAAGAAAGCAAAAAATAATGAAGACACTGTATTTAGATATTGAGACTACACCAATTAAAGCTTATGTTTGGGGTCTATGGGATCAGAACGTAAGCATAGACCAAATTATTGAGCCAACAACAATGCTTTGCTTTGGCGCAAGGTGGGGTGGCACAAAGAAAGTTATCTTTAAGTCTGTGCACCACGACGGATACAGGGTAATGCTAGAAGAGCTACACGCTCTAATGGAAGAGGCCGATGTTCTAGTTGGCTGGAACTCAGCGGCATTTGACCACAAGCACATCAATCGTGAATTCCTAGAGAATGGTTTCACTCCACCATCACCAGTCAAGGACCTTGACCTAATGAGTATTGTTAAGGCTAACTTTCAGTTCCCATCTAACAAGCTAGACTATGTTGCACAAAAGCTTGGCGTTGGTGCAAAGGTAAAGCACTCAGGATTCAAGCTATGGATTAACTGTATGGCAGGTGACCCAAAGGCCTGGGCAGAGATGAAGAAGTACCAGATCCAAGATGTAAACCTTCTGATTGATCTATATGATATCCTGCTACCATGGTTTGTTGGCAAGGCTAGTGTCACTAGCAAAGACAAGCAAAACATTGTAAACGGCGAGTTCGTGGTATAATAGTATGGTGGAACAAGAAGTAAAAGAAGAGAAGACAACATTAGAAATGGTAAATGGTCTTGCAGAGATCTCAGAATTTATGCAGGACGAAGAGCTTACGCAGGCATTAACTATGATTGCTAAGCTTATCGTAAGGCCAGACATTCCAATTCAGGTTGCTACTCTTGAAATTGTTCGCCTGCAAGCAATTGCAGCCAAAATGTCATTCAAGGCGACTTGGATGACAAATGTAGATAAGGGAGATAGAGCGAAGAAGAACATATACTATACAGCAGCAGAGTCCATCAAGGATCTTGTGGCAGCCCTAAAGTATATAACTCGCTAACACAACATGGCAAAAAATCTATTAAGCGAAGTAATGCTAAAGCATGAAGCAAAGAAGGCATCCTTTCTTGACACTGATCAGTTGATAGAAAAGATTAAGTCTGGCTATACTGTTAAGCGTGTTGCAAAACACCAACAGAAAAAGTCTTTTGCTCCAAGCACAATTGCATTTAGCCATGGGGAATGTCCAAGATACTGGTACCTAGCATTTGACGGCACCACCTTTGAAGACAACGCAGACGCATACGGTGGTGCAAACATGACCGCTGGCACTAAGTCTCACGAGCGTATTCAGGAAGCCATGGGAAACGTAGACGATTTCCTGGCTGACTCTGAGTTCAAGGTAATTAGCGAAGACCCGCCAATCTTTGGTTACGGTGACGTAATGCTTAATTGGGAGGGCAAAGAGCTACTTGGTGAGATTAAGACAATGCCAATGGAAGCATTTGAGTACCGCAAGGCTGCAGGTAAGCCAGCAAAGTATCACCTAATCCAACTACTTATTTATATGAAGATTCTGAATAAGACAGAAGCTGTCCTTATTTATGAAAACAAAAACAATCATGAGCTACTGATACTTCCAGTAGAAATCAATGACTATTATGTACGGTGGGTAAACCAGGCATTTGATTGGATGAGAACGGTCAGAAAGGCATGGGTCGATAGAACCCTGCCCGAGAAAAACTATAGATCTAATTCAAAGATTTGCAAGACATGTCCGATTAGGGCAACTTGTGATGAGGCTGGCAAGGGAGTCGTTAAGATCAATTCCTTGGAGCCTATAGATGAAAAACTGTCAATGGTGTAGCCTACCATTTACCACTAAGATATCTTACCAGATATACTGTTCTCCAGAATGTCGAGAAGAAGCGACTAAGGAGAAAATTGCAGAACGTTATGCAATAACAAGACGCTCTCGTAAACTGGGAAAGGTTAGGCTGTGTAAAGCTTGCCAGTCAAGACTCTCGGCATACAATGACGAGGTACTTTGTGAGAAATGTCTCGTTAACCCACAAGACGTATCTAGAGCTCTGCGAGAAATCAAGGGCATCATAAAGGGTAAAGATGAATAAGATCTGCTCTATTGATGCTAGTACTAACAGTATGGCCTTTGCCATCTTTCACGATGATCAATTAATTAAGTATGGAAAGATAAATTTCTCTGGGGATAATGCTTTTGAGAAGGTTGGCGACGCAGCTAGGAAAACACAGGCAATCTTTGAGATCTTTGATGTAGACTATATAGTTATTGAGCAGGTAGTATTCCTGAATAGCCCCAAGACCCTGCTGGACCTAACCCTGGTACAAGGATCAATAGTTGGTGCAGCAATTTCTTCGGGAATCAAAAGGGCTGTGTCTGTTCCACCAATTACGTGGCAAAACTATTTGGGAAACAAGGCTTTAACTAAGGAAGAAAAGTTTAAGCTGATGTCCGAGAACCCAGGCAAAAGCAAATCTTGGTACAAAAATAACGAGCGGTCCGTAAGAAAGAATAGGACTATAAAGCTTATTGAGATTAACTATGATAAAATCGTAACAGACAATGACGTTTCAGATGCGATTGGAATTGGTCATTATGCTGTAAATAATATAGATAAGTTGAAGGGGTTGACAGACTAAGACATGGCTGCTAAACTATATACATCAGAAGTTTGGTTAAAGAAAAGATACCACATAGACAAAAAGACTCCAGAGCAGATTGCAAAAGAGTGCGGAGCCAGTATTGAAACTATCTATGTTTACCTGGCAAAGTTTGGACTAAGAAAGTCGAGACGGTAGTCGATGATTAGTTTTATTACGATACTATCTACAAAAGCAAGACAGCGTAGGTGTGCCCATGAAGATGTCGTGACTGCATCATGCCCATATACTGGTAACACGTACGAGACTTGTAGCAAATGCAATAAAATAATTTCAATAACAAAGACAGAGGGATAGGGAGATCAGAATGGGAAGACGCAAGAGGGTACACGTAGAACCAAATAACCTAACAACAGTTCCATACATGGAAGTTAATGGGTTCCCCATTGAAGCAGGCGACATTATTAAAGTTAAAGGTGAGTACGGAACTAAGTTTAAGTTTGTAGGAATTACTACAAACGATCTAACTGGCTCACAGTGGGTAGACTGCTTTGAGATATTTAGGGGCAAGGCACAGCAGTTCCGTGCATTTAAGGAAGACCGTATCAAGCGTATTCCACAAAGAGGAAAGAGGGCCAAGCGTGTCGTTTGAAGACTTAACAGTAGAGCACCTTGATCAAGTAAACAGGGTAGTTGAAAAATATTTGGCTGGTACACCAGAGACCCAGATTTCTAAAGAGCTTGCACTACCAAGACAAAAGGTTGTATCATATATTAATGAGTGGCGAGCAATGGCATCCGACAATGCAGCTATTCGTGCAAGAGCTAAGGAAGCCCTTGTTGGAGCAGACACACACTACAGTAAGCTTATTCAAAAGGCATACGAAGTAATAGATGAAGCTACCACAGTAGCCAACCTGGGGGCAAAGACAGCAGGCATTAAGCTAGTAATGGATCTTGAGCGTACGAGGATTGATATGCTACAAAAGGCTGGCCTGCTAGAGAATAAAGAGATGGCTGAAGAGATGGTTGCAATTGAAGAGAGGCAGCAGGCCCTAATTGAAATCCTAAAGGACATCGCATCGGAGCACCCAGAGATTCGTGATGAAATTATGCGTAGGCTATCACGTGCTACAAAGCCTGGAGAAACAGTTACGATTGTGAGCGAGTAATGTTTGATGACTTTTTAGAAGCACTTCAGGATAGCCCATTTGCAGAAATACCCGTAGACGCTAAAACATTCGTAGAGGGTGAAAACTTTCTTGGCCAACCACCACTATCACAGGTGCAGTATGACATTGTAGAGGCCATGAGCCAGATCTATAAGCAAGAAGACCTAGAACAGATAATGGGTGCTGAAGAGGGGGCTAGGTACTACAAGAAGTATACAAAGAATGAGGTTATCCTGCAGCTTGGAAAGGGTAGCGGTAAAGACTTTACATCTACTGTAGCATGTAGCTATATAGTATATAAGCTACTGTGCCTCAAAGACCCAGCAAGATATTTTGGCAAGCCGTCTGGCGACGCCATCGATATCATTAACGTTGCTATTAACGCACAGCAGGCCAAGAACGTTTTCTTTAAAGGATTTAAAACTAAGATCGAGAAGTCACCATGGTTTGCTGGAAAATTCTACGCAAAAGCAGACAGCATTGAGTTTGATCATGCTATTACTGTTTACTCAGGTCACTCGGAGCGTGAGTCTCATGAGGGACTAAACCTTTTGCTTGCAGTCCTGGATGAGATTTCTGGATTTGCTACCGAGGTTGGTACTGGTAATGAGCAGGGCAAAACAGCAGATAATATCTATAAGGCGTTCCGTGCTTCTGTAGATTCTCGTTTCCCAGATCTTGGCAAGGTAGCACTTCTGTCATTCCCACGTTTCCCTGGCGACTTTATTTCTCAGCGGTATGACGATGTAGTCGCAGAGAAGGAAGTTGTTACCAAGCATCATAAGTTTATTATGAATCCTGACTTGCCAGAGGATGCTGCTGGCAATAGCCTAGAAATTAGCTGGGATGAAGATACCATAATCAACTATAAGTTTCCAGGCATGTTTGCCCTAAAGAGGCCAACATGGGTAGTGAACCCTACCCGTAAAGTAGACGACTTTAAGCTAGCATTCTATACAGACTTGGGAGATGCAATGCAGCGTTTTGCTTGCGTGCCCACCTTCGCATCCGATGCGTTCTTTAAGCAACGAGATAAGGTTCAGAATGCAATGAGCATTCGTAACCCACTGGATACCTTCAGGCGTTTTGAGGAGACATTCACTCCAGATCCAGAAAAGATTTATTATGTCCATGCTGACCTTGCTCAGCGACATGACAAGTGTGCTGTTGCTATTGCTCACGTAGATAAGTGGGTAAACATACAGGTGATCAAAGACTATGAACAAGTTGCTCCAGTTGTCGTCGTAGATGCTGTTGCTTGGTGGGAGCCAAAGATTGAAGGCCCAGTAGACCTATCGGAAGTTAAGCAGTGGATTCAAAACCTACGCAGAATAGGCTTTAACATTGGCCTAGTATCCTTTGACCGCTGGCAGTCATTTGACATTCAGAATGAGCTAAAGGCTGTGGGCATGAGAACTGATACTGTTTCTGTAGCCAAGAAGCACTACGAAGATATGGCAATGCTTATATATGAAGAGCGTCTTGTAATGCCGACCATTGACTTGCTGTTTGAAGAGCTAACAGAGTTAAAGATTATGAAGGGTAACAAGGTTGACCACCCTAGGAAATCTTCTAAGGACCTTGCAGATGCTGTTTGTGGTGCCATCTACGGTGCCATCTCTCATACTCCAAGAAACATGAACCAGGAGATAGAGATACACACATTCAAGGATAGGCCAAAGACTCAGCAAGAGCTTGCGGACATGCCAGATAATGTGATAAGATATAGACCTCCTCAAAAAGATATTGATGAATATTTGGGGCAATTTAAGACAATCTAGACTAAAAGAGAGGTATAATTAGTGTCCATAGATATTGTGTACTTCTCAAATTATTCTGGTAATACTAAGAGATTTGTGGAGAAGCTTAATGGAGTATCTACTCGTATTCCTATTAATAGTAGCGACGGTAGTGACATTATTATGGATCGTGAGTATGTACTTTTTGTACCGACTTATGGTGGTGGTAGTGAAACATCAGCTATCCCAAGACAGGCCCGACGTTTTTTAAACGTACCTGAGAACAGAGCATTCCTACGTGGTGTTGTAGGTTTTGGAAACACCAACTTTGGCGAACACTTTTGCAAAGCTGCGGATTTAATATCCCGCAAGACTGGCGTACCAGTAATTGCCAAGGTAGAAATATTTGGAACAACAGAAGATGTAGAACGAGTAAAGGAACGGTTAAAACTACTATATGGAACAGAATAAGATAAGCTATCATGAGCTAAATGCCATGCTAAACATGTACGACAACAACGGAAAGATCCAGTTTGATAAAGATAAAGAGGCAGCCAAGGCTTACTTCCTTGACCACGTAAACCAGAACACCGTTTTCTTTCACAGCCTAGAAGAAAAGCTAGACTACCTGGTGGAGAATCAGTATTATGACAAGACAATTCTTGATCAGTATTCCCCAGAAGATATCAAGGATCTGTTCAAGCACGCCTATGGGTATAGGTTTAGGTTCCCAACTTTTGTTGGTGCCTATAAGTTCTACACTCAGTATGCACTAAAGAACTTTGCTGGCGACCGCTACCTAGAGCGGTTTGAAGATCGTGTAGTAATGAATGGTCTAATGCTAGGTCGTGGCAATAGGCAGCACGCACAAGAGATCATTGATGAGATTATTACTAATCGTTTCCAACCAGCCACACCCACATTCTTAAATGCAGGTAAGTCCCAGCGTGGAGAGTATGTGAGCTGTTTCCTACTTAGGGTAGAAGATAACATGGAGTCAATCGCTCGTGCCGTCACGTCGTCACTACAGCTCTCTAAGAGGGGTGGCGGAGTAGGTCTTAACCTAACAAACGTACGTGAGCTAGGGGCACCTATCAAGCAGATCGAGAATCAGTCATCTGGAATTATTCCAGTAATGAAGATGCTAGAGGATGCTTTCTCCTACGCAAACCAACTCGGTGCCAGACAGGGTGCAGGGGCAGTGTATCTAAATGCTCACCACCCAGACATTATGCGTTTCCTAGATACTAAGAGAGAGAATGCAGATGAGAAGGTTCGTATTAAGACCTTGTCTATCGGTGTAGTTATTCCAGACATCACTCTTGAATTAGCTAAGAATAACGAAGACATGTACCTGTTTTCTCCTTACGATGTAGAGCGTATCTACGGCGTACCAATGTCAGATATTTCTGTAACTGAGAAGTATCAGGAGATGGTGGACGATGCTCGTATTAAGAAGACTAAGGTAAAGGCTCGTGACCTATTCCAGAGAATCGCTGAGCTGCAGTTTGAGTCGGGGTATCCATACATTGTATACGAGGACACAGTTAATAACGCCAACCCAATTGAGGGAAGGATTAACATGTCCAA